>OBAM01001055.1_pt1 | contig 19518 bp, 21 predicted proteins | sample 1517751 | NCBI WGS metagenome assembly OBAM01 (sample SAMN04571703, study PRJEB22368) | human gut metagenome | biome: human gut; material: stool | host: Homo sapiens | place: Luxembourg | collected 2012-10-18
GGATGGAAAAGATCCCAAAGATGCAACGAGAACAGTTAAGCTGAAACAGAAAATAGATGACTGGCAGTCCGCAAAAACTATCACCATCGCCGGGATTTCCCATACTGTAGGTGACGAAGATACTGCCAATTGGAAAGGAATTCCAGTCGCCAATGGAACATGTGAGATTTCCCTTAATGATGATAACAGTGTGAAATTTACATGGTCCGGCGGAAATGGGAGTGGTGTGAAGAAATATCCGTTTAATATTAATGAAGATTTGATGGGGCCGCTCAAGGATTCTGGTTTATTAACCACTGATGCTGATATAATGAATACATATAACTTTGAAATTGATTCCAAAGCAGGTACCAAAAGAGTTAAGAAAATTGAAAACGAAATTGCCAAAAAAGAAAAAAGTCTGCTGAAATACGGTACCTGGGCATATTATGGAAATGGAAATGGAAGATTTCCATCCGATCGTTATCTTTTTTGGACTTCTTTAGACACCAATAAAGTAGGTGTTAACCAAAAAATCCCAGTTATTATCAGCACAACAGATGGCAAATTCTATGTTTCCGAAACAACAACTGCTACTCGCTCCAAAAAAACTTATGTGACAATCCTTGCAACTGTAAAAACGCTAAACGATTACAAAAAATATCTTTCTTCAGATCAAAAATACGATACTTTGCAGGACGCTTACGATGCATATGAAAAGCTACTTACCGAAGGTAAATATGCGCAATATAAGGATACCCTGCCGGAACCATAAAAAACTCCCTGTTCAGACCAGAAATAAAATATTTCCGGCCGGGCAGGGAATTTCTTTCTTTACTGATTATCATACCGCATCCTTATACACTCTCTGGATATGCATTGCCAGATATCCTGTCTCTGTTTCATCCAGCTTATGTCCAATACATCCTTCCAGGTTTTTACAGATGTCAGTGGCAACCTTATAGGCCTGGGGATACTGATCCAGCATATATTCATTCATGTCCAGATTCAGCTTCTCTCCTGTAGATGCACGCGCTACCATATACTTCATATGGTTCATCAGACGATTATAGGACAGTGACAGTACATCGATTGGCTTACCTGTTGCTTTCTCGATCATATCTATACACTCTCTCACTGCTCTCGCAGTCTGCATGGCAACAGATACCTTCTCGTCACCAATTGCAGAATGAATATGCAATGCCACATATCCAACCTCATGATCATCAATCTCTATCTGAAGTCTTTCTCTCAGAATTGTTTTCAGTGTTTCCGCAACTTTAAATTCACTGTAGAAAAGGACCTTGATATCCTCTGTCAGCGGATTGCTGATCTGCTCATTTCTGCGGATTCTTGCGACTGCAAAAGAAATATGGTCAGCAAGTGGAAAAAGAATCCCTCTGTCTATGGAATCTCCAAACACTTTCTGTGACTCTGTCAGAATTGCATCTGCAATCTCCAGATACTCCGGCTCTATTCCCTTTACCAGTTCCTTCGCAGATCCACGCTCTGTCTCCTGTTCCAGACGATATGTAGTGCATCCCTCCGGCTTATCAAAACGCTGGCTGACCTTTTTTCCAAAGCCAACACCCTTGCCAAGAATCACATACTCCTTATTTTCATCCATATCAATGGCTATAACACCATTATTATTTAATACCTTGCTAACTCTGTACATCTCTGTCGTAATCCCCTCTATAAAAATTTATTGCCATTATAATAATTTTCCCTTTGGTCATAAGACTGCTATAGTTTACCATATTTTGAATAAGAATCCTACCCGTCACACAAATTTGTTACATTTTTGATTTCCAGATCCCCCCTGCAAAAAGGGTAAAAAAACAGTCAGATAATCAAGATGTCATCTCTTTTGATCATCCAACTGTTTTTTGATAACAATATTATTCCAGTGTCTCCACCGCAAACAACGGTTCACCGGCCTTGATCTCACCGTTTGCCAGAAGTCTGATCCTCTGGTTGTCTTCCGGTTCAGTATCAAGGATAGGGGAAGTGATAGACGGAGCATTAGCAGTTAAGAACTCCAAATCCAGTTTCATCATCGGATCACCTTTTTTCACTTTCTGACCCTCTGTTACCAGGATTTCGAAGCCTTTTCCTTCCAGTTTTACAGTGTCGATTCCCATATGAAGAAGCATAGGGATACCGGAATCTGTCTGGAAACCTATAGCATGTTTTGTATCAAAAATAAACTCAACTTCACCGTCTGCAGGTGCATATACAGTACCTTCTGTTGGTGTCACCACTGCACCGTCACCCATCATTTTTCCTGCAAATCCCTCATCCGGTGCAGTAGAAAGATCTGCTGCGATTCCGTCTACAGGGCTGTAAATGATTGCTGTTTTTCTGATTTTTTCTTCTTTTGCAGGTGCTGAGGTCTGTGCTGTACCTGCATTTTTGTCCTCAACCTCTGCACTGTTCTGTCCATCTGCATTTCCTGCTGCAGCATTTTCCTGTACCTGTACATTATCCGGTGTCTCATCTGCGAATTCGTTGGGAGCAGTCTCCAGATATTCTTCCAGCTTCGCCTTGATAACAGTTACATGAGGTCCATAGATAACCTGTACGCCCTGTCCTTTTTTTACGATTCCTCTGGAATCTGTCTGTTTCAGAAGTTCATCACGAACTCTCTCAGGTTCTGCAACTGTGATACGAAGTCTGGTCGCACAACAGTCAACATCTACAATATTTTTCTTTCCTCCAAGACCTCTGGTGATCAGTTCACTTACCGGATCACCGGAGGTTGCTGCAGCTGCACCGGCTGTCTTTCCGGCTTCTTTTCTTGCATTTACATCAGCTTTTGTATAAAGCTTTGTCTCTGTATCATCATCTTCACGTCCAGGAGTCTTGAAATTAAATTTCCTGATCATAAATGTAAAGATCATATAATACAGGATAAAGTAAATAATACCAACCGGAATGATCCTCAGCCAGCTTGTTTTTGCATTTCCCTGCAGGATACCAAAGAGGAACAGGTCAAGGAAACCGCCTGAAAAAGTAAGTCCTACTGCAATATTCAGCATATGTGCGATCATATAAGCCGCACCTGCCAGGATCACCTGCACTACGAACAGTGCCGGAGCTACAAACAGGAATGAGAATTCCAGCGGTTCAGTGATACCAGTAAACATACATGCCAGCGCTGCGGAAAGAAGAAGTCCGCCTGCTGCTTTTTTCTTCTCAGGTTTTGCACAGCGATACATAGCCAGCGCTGCTCCCGGAAGACCAAAAATCATAAAGATAAACTCACCAGAGAAATATCTGGTTGCATCCGCACTGAAATGTGCTATATTTGCAGAATCAGCAAGCTGCGCAAAGAAGATATTCTGTCCGCCCTGCACCACCTGTCCTGCAACTTCCATAGTTCCGCCCACTGCTGTCTGCCAGAATGGCATATAAAATACATGATGCAGCCCAAAGGGAATCAGTGCTCGTTTAATAATACCAAAAATCAGAGTTCCCAGATATCCACTGCCTGTTACCAGACCGCCCAGAGCATAAATACCGTTCTGAACTGCCGGCCATACAAAATACATCAGGATTCCCACAAACATATATACGATCGTAGAAATGATCGGTATAAATCTTGAGCCGCCAAAGAATGACAGCGCATTCGGAAGCACAATTTTGTGGAAACGGTTATGAAGTGCCGCAACACCAAGACCTACGATAATACCGCCGAATACACCCATCTGCAGAGACTGGATCCCGCATACAGAAGTAATGGTTCCTTCCAGTACATCTGCTGCTATCTGACCGTCTGCTGTGATTTCATTGTTGATAAGAAGCATGGCACTGACAGCCACATTCATAACGAAATATGCAATCAGCGCAGAAAGAGCAGCAACCTCTTTCTCTTTCTTTGCCATACCAATGGCAACACCAACAGCAAAGATCAGCGGCAGATTGTCAAATACAGCACTTCCAACCTTGTTCATAATGATCAGAAGAGAATTAAGTAATGTTCCACTTCCCAGGATCTTCTGCAATCCATAGGTAGCGATGGTTGTTTCATTTGTGAAGGAACTGCCGATACCAAGCAGCAAACCTGCAACAGGGAGAATTGCGATCGGAAGCATAAAGGATCTTCCCACACGCTGCAAAACTCCAAAAATCTTGTCTTTCATGTTCTTTTGTCTCCTTTTCCTTATTCGTGCGAATAAACCGTCTTGTTTCCGGGAGATTAAAACCTTCTGACATATGATTATTCCGCGTTTTACCACATAAAATACATCAAAAAAAGGCACTAACCCCCATAAACATTAAAAAATAACATTTATGACCGGTTAATGCCTGCCTGTCCAGTAACACACCAAATCTGTGCTATACTATAAAGGATTATTTATTCCCTGTCAAGATACTCAGGAAAATTTTTTACAAAATATTTTTGCATTTCATGAATTGATCTCTGTAATGACCATTTATTATTTTCAAAGCCGCAACATTCTCTGCATCCTTCTGATCTGATAGAAATTTATTGATTTCCCACTGCTGCAAGCTGCACGTTCAACTTGATCACTCTGTCTTCCCATTGTAATCCATTCAGATCTACAGAAATGTACACCCATTCATCGCTGAGTTTAAGCTCTTTTCGGGGGGATTTTATCTGTTTCTCTCTTCCAGATATTCCAGACATTCATTCACACCTTTAATACCAAGTTCCTTGCACACTTTATCCTGAATTTCCACCAGACATTCCAAAAGAAGAGGATTAAACATTCCGCATTCTCCATTCAGGATCATCTCCATTGCCTTTTCATGAGAATATGCTTTCTTATATACCCGGTCACTTACCAGGGCATCATACACATCTGCCAGTGATACCACCTGTGCAGATATGGGGATTTCTTCTCCCTTCAAACCATCCGGATATCCTTTTCCATCATAACGTTCATGATGCCAGCGGCATATTTCGTAGGCATATTTCATCATCTCTTCATCATGATACATTTCCAGACTGTCAAGCATCCGGGCACCTATGATCGTGTGCTGTTTCATGGCTTCAAATTCTTCCTTTGTAAGCTTTCCGGGTTTATTCAGGATTTTTTCATCAATTCCAATCTTACCGATATCATGAAGTGCGGACGCTGTGGCGATCATATGCTGCTGAGACCAGGAAAAATTGTAATTCTCTGATTTTCGCGTCAGTTTCTCCAGCAAAAGCTGAGTCAGAATATTAATATGCAATACATGGAGCCCGCTTTCACCATTTCGGAACTCTACAATCTGACTGAGAATCCCGGTCATCATACGGTTGTTTTTCTCTTTTTCATAAATCTGATCTGTCACCAAATGGATCAGACGCCTTTGCTTGGCATAAAGCTTGATCATATTGATAACCCGCTGATATACCACCTTAGCATCAAATGGTCTGCTTATATAATCCGAAGCCCCCAGTTCGTAGGCACGGCGGATATAACTCTCTGATCCTTCACTGGAAATCATGATCACCGGTATATCCTCGATCCATTTATCTCTGTTCATATAGGCGAGTACTTCAAATCCATCCATTTTTGGCATAATAATATCCAACAGAACCAATGAGATTTCAGGTCCATACTGCTCCAGTATCTTCAGAGCCTCTTCTCCGTCACAGGCCTCCAGTATCCGGTATTCCTTTCCCAGAATTTCCTTAAGTATCTCACGGTTCATTTCAGAATCATCAACGACCAGAAGCTGGGGCAGGTTCCTTTTTTCCATCTTGTCTGTATTTTGCTTCTGCTCCCACCGGGTCACTACTATATTTTTATGTCCCTTGGCCATATACATAAGTCTGTCTGCTTTGGTGATTGCTTCCTCCAATCTGCCATGGGTAAACATAGCTCCACCAATGCTCACTGAAAGCTTCAGACGATTAAAACCCGGAATATGCGTCGCATGGATCTTCTCCTGGATCATACGGAGCTTCTGTGAAAAGACTTCTTTCTCAATTCCGGGCAGGATCAGCAGAAATTCATCTCCTCCATAGCGCACCAGAATATCCGTACGACGGATATAATGCCGAATTACATTCACTACGGTTGTCAGTACCAGGTCTCCTCCATCATGACCATAAGTGTCATTGAACAATTTGAAATCATCCAGATCGATAACTGCAACTCCGGCATTCAAAGACATATTTTTGACTTTTTCCTCAAAATATCTGCGATTATACGCCCCTGTCAGCACATCCTTATACAGCTTTTCGCTATATACAGTCAGCTTTTCCGTCAGTTTTTCATATCCTTCCTCATCTGTCAGCGTGTTCTCGTCCAGCTTTTTCAGCATTTCCATTACATAGGGCTCATCATCAATCTCCAGATACCTTACAAATACCTGATACATATCAGAATCAAGGAATTCAATTTTGGATGTCTGTTTCTTCTCCTCCAGTGCTTTAAGGGAAATGCAATTCTCACATCTTTTATCTTTATTCCAGAAAGCATAACACTGACAAAGATTTTCTCTTCCTGCAAGCTTACTTTCCATTCCGGAAGCCTGCAGATCACTCCCTTTCAGGAGACGGACTACATCAAAAATCTCCCGAAGCACCTCCATTTTATTCTCTGCTTCCTGCATCGTCATTTGTTTCCACTCAATCATTATTCCCAGCCTCTCACGAACAACAGCTTTTTTCTGCAATATAAACTTGTATTATTATACCACTTACTCATCATGCAGTACAACAATAATATTTTTTCCTAATTTCTTAATTTCATAAAGGGAGCGCCTCAAAAACAGTCCTTGAGGCACGCTCTCAACCGGTTCTGACTCCAACTGCCTTATAAACATGCTTCAGCTTGACCTTATATAATAAAAGTGCAATCGCAGTCAACTATATTTGTAATTATGATTGACTTAAAATAATAGAAATACAATTGCAAGTCATCTATAAACAGGATTAAACTTGACCGTACATAACAAAAACGCGATTAAAGTCAATTATAATCATAATTATTCATGACTAAAAAGCCACAGACTGAGCGGATTCCAGTCTGTGACCTGATTAGATTTTTATACTTTCTTTAGATGACTTTTAAAACATATTTTGTTTCTTTATTTTCCCGACAGGGGTGCGACCCCGCCAGACCTGTTCAGTATTAATACCAGTCCCGGCAGATGGTTCTCCCCTAACTGCCTCTATCAGTTAACTCATGCCAGGTTTTACTATTCCAATTTGTTCTAAAACATGTTATACTCAAAAAGCTGTCGAACCTCCAGCAGAAAGGAGGTGGACTCCATGGAAGAAATTCTCACCACATTTCTTGTCTCTGTTATAGCAGGCGTAGTTAGCTACTACATATGCAAATGGCTGGACAGCAGACGATAGACAGCAACAGTCTAAACGGAATAGCTCACCGTAACGAGCAAGAAAGCCCCCAGAGCTGGCACTCTGAGGGTTTTTGTTTTGCTTCAAGGAATCTCACCACATTCCTTAGCTACTGTTAGTATATGCGCAATGTGCCAAAAAGTCAACTCAAAAATAGTGGGTGAAAAAGCCGCAGGCTGGATGGGTGCCAGTCTGTGGCTATCTTAAGATAATCTTATTTACCCTCCGTAGTTTTACATTGCAAAATCTTCTCCAGTTCAGCTACTCTTTTAAGTGCTTCTGTTGTCTCTTTTGGGGCCTTTATTTTTTCTTTTTCAGCAAAATCCGCTCTCTGACGTTCCCTTTCTGTATTTTTGCGTTCAGCTTCCTGACCTTTTTCATACATGATCGTATCTCTCTCAAATCCCTTCATATAGATTAATGACACCGTTACTGAAAACTTATAAAAAATTATAAACTTTTATGTTCCATTCCTACTTCAACGAATATGCTTTTGATGATATAAATATCCATCTACTCACAGGTTTTTGTACTCTCCAGGGGTTTCCATATTTTCGAATATTTTTTTCGTTTTTGAAGCATATTCCGCAGACCAATAAGCAAATTCGTCAGTTTTACTTAACCGTTTAAGTTAACAGATAAAAAAGTTTATACACGAAAAAAGAAGGGAAAGCCAGACTTTTTTGTATGACTTTCTCTTCTTTTATACATTTTATTTTGCCTTAAATACAGCGACTTTCTCTTTTGACAGATCAATCTTATCCGGAAGGATGGAAGTCTTCTCAGTGGATTCCAATGTTGTGAATCCTGTTGAGTCGGAAGTATTTGACTTCATCGCATCCTGCAGAGTATTGCTTACTGTCACATTTGCAGAAAAGATATCTGTTCCTGTGGAAGTTGCTGCATCACCTGTTGTTATGCTTACCGTACTGCTGCTCTGCATTTCCTGAACCTGTTCCTGTGTCGGGTAGAAGGATGGCTGGCGGATGTAACGGAAACTTGCACTGTATGCTTCGCCTACTGTTACTCCATTCTTGCCGGAGGAGCAGTGTACTGCGATCCAGTCACCTGCGTCTGTTTTACCGCAGAGAATACCTACATGATTATCGCTTCCTGCTTCCGGTCCTTTCTGGAACACCAGATCTCCGGGCTGTGCATCTGCCTCAGTTACCACGTTTGCTTTCTCCCACTGATCGGAAGTTCCGTCGCCTACAGCTTCCTGCATTGCTTTATCCTGATATCCGTTGATCACTGCCCAGGTGACAAAACCACTGCAGTCCAGTCCGTATGCGCGGATGGTTCCAGTGCTCTTGCTTCCCTCGGCTGATACCTTCTCGCTGGTTCCCCAGCCTGGATCTTCACCGATCACTGTGGATTTGCCGCCCCAGAAGTAACCGACTTTACCAACCAGTGAATAGGCTGCGGAGATAACATTTACTCTTTCCTCGGAAACATCATCTCCTACGCTCTCGCGGACAAAACCGTTGGCAGCTGTTACTACCGCGCAGAGGAGTTTGCAGTCTGTCTCCACATATTTCTTAAGGATCGTACGATCCTTTTTTGCGATTTTATTTTTCTTAATATAGTAGTTGATTTTACGATTAGCGTATGTAACGTGAGTGATATCCTGCTTGTCCCTTACGATCGGGTTCATCTCTGCAAAGATTTTCGCAAGGTCTTTCTTGCAGGAAGAATCCAGTGTAAATTCTGTTTTTCCGTCCTGGCTCTGCTGATATACATAGACTGCAAGGATATCCTGCCAGTTTCTTACCAGAAGACTGTCTGCAGATGTGGTGGTCTTGCTGCCGTTTACATCGCTGGCATCTGCTACTTTGTTCTTCTCTTTATATTCCTTCTCGATCTCATCCATAACAGAAGCGAAATCATCTGAGAAGGTCAGATTGTAGTTATTCTTCAGGCTGTCCAGATAGAAATCCTTACCTGCGTGGATATTGGACGCATAATATACCGGAGTTCCGGTCTGTGCAGCACTGGTATTACTCGTAAATGGATTATTCGTATTCGCATTGTTCTTCTGCGCTTCCAGCTGAGCAATAGTCGCTTCTGCCTGAACCAGCAGATTATAATTAGAAACCTGTGCCTTCTCTGTATCAGACAGGGCATTATATGCAGTGCGGATGCTCTGAACAGTGGCTTTCTTCTCCAGCGTGATGGTCTGTGCGTTCAACTCTTTGATTCTGTCGATCACATCCTGGGCTGCCTTTGTAATCTGTGAAGACGGTGTTGGTGTAGGATTCGCAGGTGTCGGAGTCGGATCTGTTGGTGTCGGAGTCGGATCTGCCGGTGCAGGTGTTGGCTCTGCAGGTGTTGGAGTAGGATCTGTTGGTGTCGGATCTACCGGTGCAGGTGTCGGGTCTGCAGGTGTCGGATCTACCGGCGCAGGTGTTGGCTCTGCAGGAGTCGGATCTGCCGGCGCCGGATCCTCTGATCCTGAATCAAAATCACCGGAATCGCTGAAATCAGAACCGTCTGCTGTATACGCAGCAGTATCCTCTGCTGCAAGTACGGACGCAGGACCGGATAATACCATTCCTGACATCAATGTCAGACATAAGAATCTGGTAAGATACTTGTTTTTCATATATCTAAATTGCTCCCTTCTTACTGTGAGCATGTCCTTACCCCCTGTTTATAAGGGCATACTGTCTAAATTACTTTTCACATTATTATGTTATTTCATAAGTGAATTATCCCGAAATATTAACCTGTTTTATTCTAGCATAATCATTTTTTGAAATCAACAGCTCAGGGCAGGTAAATTCCAGATTTGACCAAAATTCATTTTTTTGTCACATTTTAACCGAATCAAGTAAGTCCCCCTGCAGAAGTTGCGAAAAGCAACAAGCAGTGAGGAAGATATGTTTCAGAATGCAGGAAGGCTGTGCGGATATGATTTCCACACAGCCTTCCTGTATTCTTAGCGTATCTCTGTCAGGCTGCCTGAATGGCTCCTGCAAAGTTCTTATTACCAATGCAGATCTGTATCAGTCCCTGCACTACCTGAAAACACATATTCAGAATAAAGCGGATATCCTCTTCCACGCTGCGGAACTTGTTGAGGTATTTCTCATGAGTAGCTTCGATATAATCGATCAGGGTGGAGAAATCTGCGAAGCGGATGGCCGGTTCCAGATATGCATGTGCTTCTCCCTGCTGTATACATTCTTTCAGTCTGTTCTTAAGTACTTTCTCATAATGATTATGCTGGCTGAAGCTTCCTGTATATGTTTTGTTATGAGGAAAGGTAAAATAATCCGCCATATAATGGATCACTTCGCCGAACCGACGCCAGTAAACTCTCTGGTTACTCTCATCCGGTCTGATATCTGCCAGTTCTTTCATCCGGTTCTTGACATCTTCAAATGTTCCGTAGAACTCGTGTCTTCTGGTGATAAAGGACGGTTTGATATCCGGCAGAATGCTGCCCAGACAGAAAGCCTTTCTGTGAGACTGCAGGCTTACTGTGGTCTGCATCTGATCCGCAAGGTATCTTGCTAATAAAATATGTGATTTTTTACGCAATTTTCTTCCTCTTCTTTCTTTTGAGAACCTATCATTCTTATATATGGGAACGAATAATAATCAACTTAACCAACATAGAATACTATAGCAGATTTATACCTGTTATTCAAATAAAATTTTTGTAAACTTTTTCACATTTTCAGGTCAGACAACTGTTTCAGTAATTCCAGGTCACTGTCCTTTACTTTCAGGTTTGTCTCTATCTTCTCTCCCTCAGGAGTGGTGATCGCAATTTCAATGATGCTTCCTTCTTTAAGCCCTTTGCGTGAAACTGCCTGACAGAATGCCGGGAACTTGGGATGATTGCTCTTAAAGGTGTTCCATGCGCCTGTGATCTTCATGATATTTCCTATATTGTTTCCTATGTTCATATGATTGTTGTGTCCTTTCTTATCTCAACTGAATATTCCCGATTCTGAGAACTGATGCATATAATAACATACTTCAACGGATTTGGCTATACCAAAAGCCCCCCAGGATTAACTCCCGAGGGCTTTCATGCTGCTCATATTATTCTACATTCTCAAACATCTCTGCCAATGTCATGGAGATTTTCGGAAAATCTTTCAGTGTCACCACTGTATCTGCATTATAATGTTCTTCTTCTGGATCATCCTGCAAGATATAGCTATACTTCAAATCATATTTACCATCCTCAAGATAATAAATCTGTACTGCTCTTTCTTTCGGTGAGATGATCCAATACTCTTCTACGCCTGCTGCTTGATAAATTTCTTTCTTTACGGTCATATCTCTCAATGCTGTTGCAGGACTAAGAGTTTCCACAATAAATCTGGGTGTACCAGTATAAGAACCACCTTTCAAATGCTTACGATCACATACAATCATTACGTCAGGAATAACATAATCGTTACTTTCCTGCGCCTGATATTTATAATCCAAATTCTCCATGAACGCTAAACACAAGCTGCCTTTTAATCCTGTTTTTATGATGGAGTAAATATTACCATCAACAATTCCATGCTGATAATTCGGTGATGGTGACATAGCATAGATCACACCATTAATCTTCTCTTCTTTTCTATATTCCTCTTTAAGTAATGGCATATTATCACCTCCAAGTGAGTTTGGTTATATGTACATTATAATATAGATCATATCTGTTCAGCAACTTATTTTTCTGCTTCTGACAAAGCAGATATAAATATCGGTACAGCAGCAGTCGTGTTATGTTCATTTCTTCATAATATATTAATGAAATAACCATCAAATTTCGATGCAAATGCTTTAAGGGTAAAGTTGTTAAGGTGCATGGTTTCCGTTGGAAATTTAAGTCTATATATAAGGATTTTCAGCGTAGAATTTAATAGTTACAATTCTGTTTTACTTCCCTTCCGTCATAAAAATCAATTTTGTTGCTGCACTGCCTGTTCCAACTGAGTAATTAATTCTGGTGTAATATCTGTGTTTTCTGCATAGCCATGATCTTTTTCAAATTGAAGAATTGCACTATTTGTCAATTTTCCTGGAACTCCATCTGTGCTTCCCGAGTTATATCCCAACTGCGTTAATAATTGCTGAACTTTTTGAATATTTTCTTTGTCAGTATAAACAACTCTCTGTGATACTATTCCATTATTAACAGTTAAGTAAATCTCATTTGTTTCTGCTTTTAACTGATAACTGTCTTTTTTATAAATTGCCAATTTAAAATCAATAGTACTGATATCATCAATATCTATACTTCCGAGCTGATCCTGATAAATATCTAAAATTGCTTCACCAGTTTTTCCAGATTGAATTTCACCATATAGTGAGGAATTAATAGATGTTCCATTCACAACTATACTGTTGTTTGCTGATGAGATTGATATATCCTTATGATACAAATTGACAACGCTCATCACTAATCTCTGGCTATTATACTGTGATTTTCCATATCCTGTGATTGTAATTTTAATGCCATCGTCATTATAAACTTCTATCGGCTGTTGATTTTCACCTAAATTGACATCACTTGTATCAGCGGATGTTGTTCCATCTGTAGTATCTGTTGAAGTAATGGTGTATGTTGCTGTACCAGATTCTAATGCTGTCTTAGTATCTCTAAACTCTTTCAAATTTGTTTGATCCTCAATATCCATGCCATAATAATCTACAAAATCCGGAACCAATATAGCACGAACGTTATAACCAGCACTCCAAAACTGATTATATATGCTATTAGAATCCTTATAATATCCAATAGCTTTTTGCTGTGTTTCAAGCGCATCAATATATGCAGCTGCCATCATTGAAAATTTTTTATTATCAAAAGTACAATCCTTATATTTTTCTAACAGATCATATTCTGCGTTTACAACATTTGTATCAAAATCTATAACTTCATCACTGGACATACTTTCAGTATCTCCTGAGTTATCACTAATTTCCCAGCGTTTTTCAAGACCTGTTTTCAAATCATCTAAAAAGTCTTCTTGAGATGCAGTATTATTTTTCTCTTTTGCCATTACCGTTATAGAAGACATCATAGAAATTGCCGTAATAACAGCAAGTACACTTTTGAATATTTTCTTTTTCATTTGTTCGCTCTCCATTCTTTATTATTTTTTATCTGAGCAACTTCCTATTTTAAATAAGAATACAACTTCTTATTCATTATAATATCATGTTAAGAACACCCATTCAACAGATTATATTTTTTCTTTTTCGATGATACTATGATTATTATATTATTTTGTTCACAGAAATACTAAGGTAGTCATTCTGTGAACTGTATGAGCGTTTCCTTTTTGGGAAACGGTTACGGATGTGATCACAATTTTCATTATGTAGCGTTCCTAGATTTGGGAACGGTATATTTATTGATGTTGCAGCAGGGATGATGTTGGTGTTTTATGTGCTATATGTTGTGTATTGTTTGTTTCCAGTATGCTATATATTGTATTGTGGTTGTATTTTATACACTATATATTGTATGTTATTTATGTTCTGCATACTATATATTGTGCAGTGTCACTCTCTCATAACCCAAAAATATTTTAATCACGAACAACAATCCTTGATATTTACTTTGATTATCAAACTATTTCCTATAAACTGAAAAATCCCAGATAGCCTTATAAATCAAGGCTTTTCAGCACTTCTTCCATTTTTCTGCACTATACCAAAATCATAAAAAATAGTTCGTATTTAATTTCGTTCTTCGTTGTATTTTCAACGTATATAGTTTTTCACCTTATTAATTCCTACTATTTTACCAGGAATTAGTTCATAATCCATTGCTATTACTGACTATCCTCGAAGTTTACACAATATTCCGCAACTATATACCATATGATTCCGAAAAACCCTTGTGTTTATTGAATATCCTAGGATTCTCGAACACCATATGTAGCAAAACTATTCCCTGTAATACCGCCAAATATTACAAAGAATAGTTTATTTCCTAGCATCTTAGTATGTTTTATTTCATCTACGCTTAACCATAAAGATCTTTCATCTGCTTTCCCAAGTATTTTTTAATGAATCTCCATATGATCTTATTTCCAATTTTATCATCCATCTGATACATAAAAATATTACTTATCTTTTCTCCAAAATCACCCGAATAACTATCTGCTTTCCATGTATTGCATTCCCTACAACACGGCATAAGATTATCCAAACAATCAGCTCCACCTTTAGCTAATGGCACAACATGATCTAAGGTCATATCTGATAATAATAAATCTTTCCCACATATGTAGCATTTACATTCACCTTTACGATATACTAATTCTCTCTCATAAGCAGTATATTGTCTGCGTTTCATCTTTTGAAGTTTCTTTTTAGTATTGTCTTTTTTGCATAATGGATCATTCATAAAATCATCCGTATCATATGGAAAAAATCCTTCACATTTTTTTGGATTGAATATTACTTTACGCATCGCAACATTACAAGAATAGAATGTCTGTGCTTTTTCAATATCCTGTACCTTTTTTATCTTTCCACTATCATCCGTAGTAATATAATGCTGCCCATTTGTCAATACAATAGCCACAACCGCTACATCTCCATCTTTTACTTAAGAATGAACTGTTTCAATGAGTCATAGGCATAAATTTTACAGGATTTATATAATAATCCAGAACCTTTTACGTTATGAATCTCCATTGTATGTTTTAAATTACAAGTTTCACCATTCATTTTCTTAACAGTGACGCACAGGATGTAGTATATTTCCGTTTTAGGTTTCCGCTTGCTGTTACGATCAAATACCTTTTGCAACTCTACATTAATGGTTACATCTGTGCATGGATTGTGTTCTACATCTATGTATTTTTTTAACAGTGTTAAAATAGCTTTCTTCATATCGTTTGAAATACTTACTTTCCTGTTTGGATGAAACATATCTAAGCGAATGATTGCCTTATTAGTTTTAAAATCTTCACCCTCGGATTTTACCAACCAGTTAAAAGCTGATTCCTTTTTTAATTCATTAAATTCTGGATACTTTACTGCCATTTCTTATAATCCTCCTGTTGTCTATATTTCAGGGAGAACACACAAGCATTCTCCCCATATGTATATACTTCTCTTCTTATTTCTGTTTCTTCTTTAACAACTTGCTGTCATCAAACCATTTCATAGGCTTACCACAGAACTGTACTTTAGGCTGCATGATAGTACTGTTTCCAATATTACGGATAATTCCGTTTTTAGATGTAACAGCAAACGTTCCTGTTACTTTTGTATTCTCCAAACCTTTACGCATTTTCTGCTCATCCATACGTTTCTCCCTTCTCTTAATATCCAAACAATAACCAGTGTGCAATCATTACCAGAGGAAAGCCAACCATGAGAATGAAAAAAGCAACATACTGTAATGCTGTATTCAGTTTCTGCTTAATTGTCTTTTTGAGTGCTTTCTTGAATCTATATTCCCACTGGTCATAGGTCATCACTGTTTCTGTTTTTCTCATGATTTCTGTCCTCCTTGCCCGTCATGCCGATAGCACAGCAAATGTAATTTATAATGTAAGCATCAGTTTTAAATACTGATATGCAAGTTTACGGGCTTCAAAGTCGATTCTTTCAAGATACTCCTGCACCTGTTGAGAACCACATTCAAGATACATAAGCTTGTCTTCAAGTGATAAACTATGCATAGCTTTCTCAACTACAGGATTTACAAGAGCCTTAAAAGCATCTCTCAGCAGTGCTATAAACTCCTGCTTTGTAGGAATCTGATCCGCAGCCATGTAGATTGGCTCAATGAAAGTTGTATACTCTGTAAATGAGATATACTGTTCTGTAAAGTTGCTATGTTCAATAAATTCTGAATACATCATAGTGTATATCCTCCTTATGTTTTGACTACCTGACCGCCGTTGTGACGGTCAACGCTCACAGCTTAAAGCCCTGTTTATAGTGGCTGCGACCACTTTATAAGATTGTGTTAATCAGTTCCAGATTCTTCAGTAATTGTTGCCGAGTTGCTTCGTACTGCTCTGCAACTGTCTGCATATCCTTCTGAATCGTTCCGATCTCAGCAGACTGTTTATTGTGATCCGGTTTGTTCTTGCGCTTAAAGATGTTTAACATCATGTTGTCCTTTCTCCGGTTAACCTCCACCGGAAGGATAAGCTACTTTATTTAACGTATAATCTGCGGTACTGGCTAACTCTCTGATACTCTGCAAGGCTACCAAGATCCGCTTCCAATCTTTTTGTATCAACTGTCCGGCGCTCACAGGTGGAAATCTTTACTGTGAAGTCGTTACCGGTTTCGGAAAGCTTCTCATTGGAATCGAGATAACCGATGATCTCACGTTCCACAGCTTTTAATTCTTCGTCAAGCTGTTCTTTCATAGCTTTTAATGCTCTGTAATCTGCTACAACCTTCTCAAGTTCGTTCATTGTTCTACACATATGTTTATCCTCCTGTGAATTGATCTCTTATGTTGCAACCCTTGAATCATCTTCCTGACTATTTGCTTGACCACTGCGAAGCATCACAGGTATATGTTTTCAAGTATTGGAAGCTTTCGGCTATCCGGTTGCTTGTGTGTTGCTGTTGTTTTGTTGTTGAGATTATAGTACACCTATTTCAAGTGTATGTCTATTGACAAATGGCACAAAATATGCACTTGTTTTTTGTGTATATTATACACTTATTATAAGTGTTTATTAAATCTCACTTGTAAACCACAAAGAAAGATGTTACAATTCAAAATAGGAGGGATTTTTTATGCTGAAATACAAAATAGATATATTAGAAGAATTAAAAACTAAGGGTTATACAACATATAAATTAAGAAAAGATAAGATCATTGGTGAAGCACAAATACAAAAAATTCGAACTGGTGAAATTGCAAGCAAAGAAACTTTAAATACATTATGTAACCTTTTACATTGTCAACCAGGTGATATACTTGAATATATAGAAGATACTGTTGAATAGACATTAGAATATATACACTTGTTTCATATGTATGATATACACTAAAATCAAGTTCATATTTTAGTTATTTTGCCAATATACATGCACTCATTTTAAGTGTATACTTACCTCATAATAAATCACATGGAGGTAAGGCAAATGGCAAAAGCAAATGTTTATGAAATGGTAACAGCAAGAATCATTGCAGAATTGGAAAAAGGTAATATCCCGTGGGAAAAGCCGTGGACTGGCGTGAGATCAGGAGCATTTAACCGGATCAGCAAGAAACCTTACAGCCTTATCAATCAGATGCTTCTGCTTCATACCGGAGAATATGCAACATTTAAACAGTGGGCTGATCTTGGCGGACATGTTCGTAAAGGTGAAAAATCTGAGATCGTTGTTTTCTGGAAGATATTAGAAAAAGAAGAGACAGACAAAGATACCGGAGAGAAAGAGATTAGGAAGATCCCAATACTGAGATATTATAACGTATTTCATATTTCACAGGTTGAAGGTGTTAAGCCATTGGCGAAACCTTTTGAAGAGGTGAAACCGATTGAAGAAGCGGACAGAGTAATAGCTGATTATGTGAAAAGAGAAAACATTGATTTCGAAGAGTGTGCAAGCAATCAGGCATATTACAGCCCGTCATTTGACAGAGTTGTAGTCCCAATGAAACAGCAGTACAAGAACATCAACGAATATTACAGCACAACATTTCATGAACTGACACACAGCACCGGACACAAGAACAGATTAAACAGATTACAGACCGGAGCAGTTGCAGCTTTCGGATCAGAGAATTACAGTAAGGAAGAGTTAGTTGCAGAGATCGGAAGTGCATCCCTTATGAATATTGTAGGAATTGAAACGCCTAAGACTTTTAAGAACTCAGCTGCTTATATCCAGAGTTGGTTGCATGTTCTCAGGAATGATAACAAATTTATCGTATCAGCCAGTAGCAAAGCAGAAAAAGCAGTTAATTTCATCATTGGTGAAGCGTAAAAAAATAGGCTAAGAGAACCCGTTGTGATTCTCCTAGCCTTTATTTTTGGTTATAATTTGTTTATTCTGGACTGCTGTATATGTCCTGTCTGTAAGCCGCCGTTGTCTCTGTCTGCCGCCTTGTGTCCATTCTCATAAGCTATATGGGACGCTCTGATTTCTCTGTGTTGTCTGATATGTAGGTTAGAACGTTACGGGCTTATTGTATTCTAACAGTCAACGGATCAGAATATGGATTGTAGATTGTATACACACTTGTTCTCTAGTAGTGTCATGTTACCTGGTATCCGTTCTGATGGTCTGGATGATAATAGGATACAGAAACGGTATACCCGGGTGGTTTACATTTCAGAGAAAAATGGCTTGTGTCTGTATGCGGTGGATGTGTTCCATTTTCATGATACGGGTATTTTTTGAAGTTGACGAACATCATAGCAACACTGTTATATATTTTTAATAAACGAGACATCGTATACTTCCGCCATATTTTATCCTTCATATACTTTTTAATAACGTTATCAATATAAATTATCAATTTCTTCTAATTTCTCTTGATATTCTTTATATGCAGAATCCAGACTACTTTGTTTTCCTTTTTGAAACTCACGAATCAACTCTTCTTGTCCTTCGATTATTAATGTATTACTATGTTTTTTTTGTAATTCATCTAATTCGGCTTGTTTTTTAGATATCTCTGCATCTATTCTAGCCTTTTGTGCTTTATTTGAAGAATCAGAACTTCCTGCTAAAGCATTTGATTGCATTTGCAATTTAGAAATTGCATTGCTTAAAGATTTTACTTGTGAATTATATTGTGACTGAGTACCCGTATAATAACCTTCTCTTTTTAAATCCAATATTTTGGCTTTACAGGAGTTTATAGATTCATCAAAATTATTATTAATTTTAAGAACTTTTTCATCATATTCTTTTTTGGCTATTTGTTTTAATGTTACCTTATCCGGCTCTACTGTTACAGTACATATTGCTTCTAATGCCTTATATTTTGCAGTAATAACACATGTACCAATATTCTTGGGATATATAATTCCATTATCAACACTTGCTATATCCGAATTGTTTGTCTGCCAATTAACTGTATCATCAAGCACAACATTATCTGGATTAAATTTTAAATTTAATTTATATGTTTGATCCACCCTCATTGTTATCTCATTTTCTTCAAAATAAATTTCATCTACTACTATTGGTGTTGGACTTGGTGTTGGACTTGGTGTTGGACTTGGTGTTGGACTTGGTGTTGGACTTGGTGT
>OBAM01001059.1_pt1 | contig 19497 bp, 20 predicted proteins | sample 1517751 | NCBI WGS metagenome assembly OBAM01 (sample SAMN04571703, study PRJEB22368) | human gut metagenome | biome: human gut; material: stool | host: Homo sapiens | place: Luxembourg | collected 2012-10-18
TTATTATAGCCTGTCATATCATATTTATTTAATGTTAAATAGTTAGATGATACAAGCTCTTTTCTTGTTCCATTTTCTATTGTTTCTTCTACTTGTTTTGCCAGATCATAAGGTTTATAAGGCACTGTTGTCACATCGATGGATTGTTTTACATGTAGTTGTCTTTCATTTCCATCTTTATCTTTTCGATGATAATCATAAACACGGTATGTGATATCTGATGATTGTTGTGCTTCATAGATCAAAGATCCTTTACAGATGGCATGGATCGTTCCACTTGGAATATAGAAGAAATCTCCTTTTTTGATATCAAACTTATTTAATAATTGATCATAATCATCATTTTCAATAGCTTTTACAAGTTCTTCTTTGGTTTTAGCATGATGTCCCATGACCATCTTTGTATCTTCTTTACAGTCTAAGACATACCAGCATTCTGTCTTTCCTAATGAATTTTCATGAAGACCAGCATATTCATCATTTGGATGAACTTGTACAGATAAATCATTACAAGCATCAATGATTTTTACAAGTAATGGAAATTGTTTATCTTTGATATTTCCAAAAAGTTCACGATGTTCATCAAAGACTTTTGAAAGTGTTTGACCTTTAAATTCACCTTCTTTGATTTTATTATCACCATTTGGATGTGCTGAAGGTGCCCAACATTCTCCAGTTTGATCACTTGGTATAGCATAGCCATACTTTTCTTTAAGTTGGTTTCCTCCCCAAATCATTTCTTTAAATACAGGTTCTACCCATAAAATATGTCCCATTTTTACTTTCCTCCATTTATTAATTTTAAAACCTCTGTTACTTCATTTTCACTATAAACTGCAATTCCTTTTTCTTTTAACACCTGTACAAAAATACCATCACCTTCAACAAGCTGATGTGAAAATGTTCCATCATAAATATGATTTTTTCCACAGCTTGGACTTTTAGCTTTTAAAACAGCTATTTTAATATTTTTTTCTAAACATTTATCTAAAGCAATTTTAGCACCTTGTGTATATTCTTTTGTACGATCAATTCCTTTTTGATCAATCACTTTTTCTCCAATAACTTCACAAGGTGTTCTAGGAATTGGTAAACCACCTAAGACTTCTGGACAAAGTGGTAATACTAAACCTTGATCATAAAGTTCCTTTATTTCCTTACAAAGATTATTCTTTCCAGCATATGTACAATTTTCACCAATTAAACATCTCGATACTGCAATCATTTTAGAATGTCCTTAATATCACTTGGTTTAGAAACAGTATAAGTTGCTCCAGCTTGAACAAGTTCTTCTTTTCCTCTAAAGCCCCATTCACACCCTACAGATTTAATTTTAGCATTGATGGCTGTTTCAATATCTACATTACTATCACCAATCATCAATGTTTCATTTTTATTACTTTCCATTAACTGCATAGCTAGTTGTACTAAACAAGGATGTGGTTTTTTTGGTTGATAAACTGTATTTCCAAAAACATACATAAATTTACCAGGAAATAAATGATTTACAATTGTTACTGCATTTATTTTTGGTTTATTCGTTACAACTGCTAATTTATACCCTTGATGATAAAGTTCATCAATTAATTCTTTCATTCCTGAATAAGGTTTTGTATGTTTTAAACAATTTTCTTTATAAATTTCATCAAAACGTGTACGATATTTTCTCACATCTTTTTTATATTTTTCAGGTAAAGCACGCTCTATTAATTTATCAACACCATTTCCTACAAATTGTTTATATGTATCTAAATCATAGGTAGGAAAATGATTTTCTTCCATTAATATATTTGTAGATAAAGCTAAATCTTCTATTGAATCTACAAGTGTTCCATCTAAATCAAAAATCAACGTATTATACATAGACTTCCCCTTTCACTTTATCTAGATTATAGCACAACTTCTATTTATTGTTTATTGGTTTTTGTTATGTTAGAATAGTTCTTGAGGTGAAATTATGAAACAACAAAAAGATGTTTTCATGACATTATTAACAGGTTTAGGAGCAGCATTAGGAATCATTACATATTTTTTATGTACATTCCTTTTCCATAAATATGAAACAATTGGTGCTTTATCTATCTTTGGTTTAGCCATGATTTTTAGAGTAATTGGTTATTTTTTTGATAAAATGCTTGCTAAAAAGTAGATTCATGCGAATCTACTTTTCTTTTGTATATATTATTTGACATCCTGCTTTTTCTATCTTTTCTCGATAAGTATCAGGTAACCAATCAACAACAAGAACATCAATATCTTGAAAAGCTAAAGCTTTATAAGAACTTTTTTTATTAAATTTACTATGATCTACAACTAAGCAAACTTTTTGACTTCGACTTGCTACCTTTTTTTTAATCATAGCATCTTCAAATTCTTCAACATAAATACCATCTTCCATCACAGCTGCTGCTGCTACATAAGCTAAATCAAAATAAATTTGATCAATCATATTCAACGTTTGACTTCCATACATATAACGATTCTTTTTAAAGTAAGTTCCACCAATCATCTGACATAAACAATGATTCGATAATATTTCAATATTATCTAAAGAATGACTATAAGCTTCTATATCACTTTCTACATATTGACATAAAGCTGCAACAGTCGTTGAAGTATCAAAAAAGATCACTTTGTTATTTTCAATCAAAGAAACAGCAGTTTTGCCAATTTCATTTTTTATCTCTTCATTTTCTTGTTTTCTTGTTTGATAATTTCCAATTTGATGTACATCATTTAAAGTAATACCACCATGTGTTCTAACAGCTAAGTTTTCACTTACAAGACGAACAATATCTCTTCTTGCTGTATCTCTAGAAATATGAAATTGATCCATAATTTCTTGATTGGTCATTGTCTTTTTAGTTTTTAATATTTCTAATATTTTATAAATTCTTTCTTCTTGATACACCTTATTCACCTACTAAATTATCTAATGCATAAACGATTCCATCTTCATCATTAGAAAGCGTATGTGTTGGAATACTTTCTAAAACACCTTGCGCTCCATTAGCCATCGCAAATCCTTTTCCTGTTAAAAGAAGCATATCTAAATCATTATAGTTATCTCCAAAAGAAACTGTTTGATGAAGACCTATTTTCATTGTATCACATAAAAATTGAATTGCACTGGATTTTGATACCGATTCATCCATAATTTCTAAATAAGTATCTTTTGATTTATAAATCTTTAAACCACTAAATTTTTCTTTTAAGCTCATTTCTAAACGATCAACAATTCCTGCTTCAGCAATCACTAATAATTTATGAACCTTTTTAACTCCATTTAAATCCAATTTTTCAGGTTTTAACCCTGTAATAATGCTTTCCTCTTCAATTCCTTCATCTATTTCATCGACCATCCAATGATTCTCAACATAAAAACTAACAGGAATTTGATAATAATATTTAATATATTTATAAAGTCTTTTCGCCATTTCTACTGAAAATCCTTTTGAATAGATTACTTTTTGATTTTCATCTAAAATCAAACCTCCACTATAACTTACCATTGGTGCCTTTATTTGTAATTCATCTAAAAAATAATGCATTCCTTTAGGCATTCTCGCTGAAACAAGAACAAAAGGAATATTTTGTATAGCTAACTGTTGTACTTTCTTTTTTGTTTTTTCACTTATTTGATGTTTTGAATTCAATAATGTTCCATCAATATCACTAAATACGCATTTATAAGTCATATCACTCACCTCTCGCTTATATTATACGTATATATAAGTATATGTCAATATATTTACTTATATATACATATAATAATTAAGCATATATAAGTAAAAAAAGTAGGCTTCCCTACTTTCTACGATTTCTTTGTTGACGTCTTTTTTTACGTCTTTGTTTAATCATGATTTTTCTTACTAATAATAAAACCACAAGAATGATGACAACTGCCATTACACATGGTAAAACAACATTTTTCATTTTTCTCATAAAAACAACAGAACCACTTTCATCTACTGCTTGTGTTGTATTAAGTGAAATTGTTTCTAATTTAGTATCTCGATAATAAACATCCATTGTTCCTGCTTTTTGATCTTTTTTAACAGGAGCTGTTAAATCTTTTAAATGATATTTATATTTTAAATCAGATGGATTGTAATTATTTGGTAAAACAGCTTCGATATCTTTTTCTGTGATGACATCAACTTTATTTGTTTGACCATTTTTTATTTTAACAGAATTCATTTTTGCATCTTTTTTAATAATATTCGCAACTGAATAATGATCTTTTACATAATTACCTAAAGCAAGGGTATCATTTACTGTACAATGATTATAACCATCACTATTTTTAGAAAAGCCAACAACACAAACATAATGATGATCATCAATATTCAATAAACTAGATAAAGTACTTTGGGCTTTACTTGTGTAACCGCTTTTACAACCTTCAATCATTGATGTATCAATATGGTCTCTTTTACTTTTATAAATAACTTTTTTGACCCATTGATGTTGACCATCACTTGACGTATATTGATATCTATCAAAGACTTCAACAAATTTTTTATTTTTTAAAGCATATTGGGTAATTTTAGCCATATCATAAGCTGTTGTATAATGATCATCATCATGAATTCCTGTTGTATTTACAAAATGAGAATCTTTTAATCCTAATTTGTTTACCAATTGATTCATTTTTTCAACGAACTTTTCTTGACTACCACACGTATTATTAGCTAGAGCACGACAAGCATCTGCACCTGAAGGTAACATTGCTCCCATCAACATATCTCTATAAGTGACAACTTCTCCGACAGTAAAGTCTGCAGAAGTAGCTCCTGTTTCCCAAACCGTATCTATATCACTTTGAGTAATAGTGGCTGTTTTATCTAAATCATCTAACATTTCAATAGCAACAATACATGTTAAAATTTTTGTAATACTTGCTGGATACATTTTATCATGGGCATTTTTATTGTATAAAACTTGTCCGGTATCTTTATCGATGACAATTCCATATTGTCCTACAATATTGACTTCTTCCCCTTCAGCGAAAACTGGTACGAATGATGTAAAAATCATCATCAATGATAAAGTTATTGTAAGTAATTTTTTAATCATTGTTTTCCTCCCCTATGTAAAAAAGATAACTTTGTTTCTGATATCAAAACCGAAATAAAAATAATCATAAATCCTAATCCAATTTGAAGTGTCATTATTTCTTGTCCAAATAATATGGAAAAGAAAACTCCAAAAACAGATTCTAAGCTTAATAATAATGCTGCTATATTTTCATTAACAAATTTTTGTCCCACATTTTGAAATAAATAACATAATGTAGTTGCAAAAAACGCCAGATATAAGATTTGAAGATAAATACTTGAATCAATATGGAAAACAACTGAAATATCTTCAAATAAAGAGGCTGCTATAAATGAAAAAATAGAAGCAAATGCAAATTGTAAGGCAGTAATAATAATTGGAGATGTCTTTTTCATTGCTTTTTCACACACAATAATATGAACAGCATATAAAAAACCACCAATCAAAGTATAAAGATCACCTAAATTCACCTTTAAGGAACTATCTAAAGAAACAAAACCAACTCCAATAAAACAAAGGATAGCCGCAAATATTTGTGCTTTATCGGGTTTCTTTTTAAAATAAAGCCAACTTAATAAAGGAACAATCGTACAATAAACGGCTGTTAAAAAAGCATTTTTACCAGGTGTTGTCAATTGCAAACCAAATGTTTGAATTGAAAAAGCACTAAATAAGGCTAGCCCTGCTAAAAAACCACCTAATAGATCTTGTTTTTTGATTTTTTTTATTTTATTAAAAAATAAAATAGAAATGAAAATTGTACTTAACACAAAACGTATACATAATAGCGTAAATGGAGAAATAAAATCCACAGCATTTTTCATAACAATAAAAGAACTTCCCCAAATAAGAGCAGACATTAATAGCATACATTTACCTAATATTTCTTTTTTCATATACTCCCTCACCTACAATCTCGTAAATAATAACATAGTTCGCTTTATTTTTCATTACAAAATTGTTTTTTAAAAAGAAAAGGATGTATCTTTCGATACATCCTGTTATCTGCTATTCAGCTACACGATGAGCTACACTTGCACAACGTGAACATAATTCACCATTCATTTCATCTTCATCGAAATAGTTCCAACATCTTGGACATTGTACACCGTTGAATTTTTCAACTTTAATGTAGCTAGTTTCATATTCTTCTAAAGTTGTATCATCAACTAATTCAACTTTAGCCACAATAAATAATTGTTTTAAATCATCTTTTAAGTTAGCAATATCTTTATATTCATCTTTTAAAGATAATGTTACTTTTGTTTCCATGTTCGATTTAATTAATTTTTCATTTCTTAAACCTTCCATAGATTTTAAAACATCTTTTCTTACTTCCATAAATTTAGAAAAATAAGCTAAAACTTCTTCTTCATTTTCAATATCAAATAATTCATATTTTGGTTCTAAGAAGATAGATTCTGCTTTAGTTTCATCACAATGGAAATGATCATGTAATTCTTCAGCAGTAAATACAAGTACTGTTGATAATAATTTCATCATTGTTTTAGCATGATGATATAAAACAGTTTGAACTTGTCTTCTACGTGGAGAATTTGCATCTTCAATGTATAAGATATCTTTTGTGAAATCCATATAGAATGAACTTAAAGTATTTGTAAAGTAATTCAAGATTTCTTGGTTGGCTGTTGCAAAGTCATAATTTGCATAAGCTTCATCATAAGCTTTCATTAATTCATTTAATTTAGCTAACATATATTGATCAACACCAGGTAAATCTTTGATTTCTACTAAATCACTTGCTTTGAAGTCATTTAAGTTACCTAAAACGAATCTCATGGTATTACGGATTTTACGATATCCTTCAGCCACTTGTTTCATGATTTCATCAGAAATACGAACATCTTGTTGATAAGCAACAGAAGTAGCCCATAATCTTACGATATCAGCACCATATTGGTTAACAAGTTTAATAGGATCTACTGTATTTCCTAATGACTTAGACATTTTATTTCCTTTACCATCTAATACGAAACCATGTGATAAGACAGTTTTATAAGGAGCTTTACCATGAGCAGCAACACCGATAATTAATGATGAGTTGAACCATCCACGATATTGGTCACTACCTTCAAAATAAAGATCTACTGGATAATTAAATCCTCTTTCTACCATCACACCTGTATGTGAACTTCCTGAGTCAAACCATACATCCATGATATCTTTTTCTTTTTTGAAGATACCATTTGGTGAATGTTCATTTGTATATCCTTCAGGTAATAAATCTTTTTCATCTCTTTCAAACCAAACATTTGAACCATGTTCTCTAAATAATTCAGAAATATGATCAAATACTTCTTGTTCAATAATTGGAGTTCCATCTTCACAATAGAAAATAGGAATTGGTACACCCCAAGTACGTTGACGTGAAATACACCAGTCTCCACGATCTCTAATCATGTTATAGATTCTGATGTGTCCCCATTCATTTAACCAGTTAACATTATCAATTTCACTCAATAATTTATCTCTGATTTTATCTAATGAACAGAACCATTGATCAGTTGCTCTAAAGATAATAGGTTTTTTAGTACGCCAATCATGTGGGTAACTGTGTGTGATGAATTCAAGTTTTAATAAAGCTCCAATTTCATCTAATTTCATAGTTACTGTTTTATTAGCGTCATCAACATATTGACCAGCTAACCATTCACCACAATCTTCCATCATACAACCATGTTCATCAACGTTACAATAAGCTGGTAAGTTATATTTTTGACCTACAAAGAAGTCGTCTGCCCCAAATCCAGGTGCAGTATGAACACATCCAGTACCAGAATCAGCTGTTACGTGATCTCCTAAGATAACTAATGATTCTCTATCATATAACGGATGTTGACATGTAATATATTCTAATTCAGATCCTTTATAATGATTAACAACTTTGTAATCAGTAATTTCAAATTTAGCCATTAATTCATCAACTAAAGTATCTAAGACAATTAATTTTCCTTTTTCAGTTTCTACTAATGCATAGTTATAAGAAGCATTTAAGCAGATTGCTAAGTTAGCAGGAATTGTCCAAGGAGTAGTTGTCCAAATAACGAAATTAACATCATTATCTAAGACTCCTTTACCATCTTTAACTTGGAATTTAACAAAAATTGTTGGTGATTTGATATCATGATATTCAACTTCAGCTTCAGCTAAAGCAGATTCACTTGATGGTGACCAGTATACTGGTTTTAATCCTTTGAAAATCAATCCATCCATCGCCATTTTAGCGAACACTTCAATTTGTCTTGCTTCAAATTCATGTTGTAATGTTAAATAAGGATGTTTGTAATCCGCAAATGTTCCCATACGGATCAATTGTTCCATTTGTTTATTTACTTGTTCATGAGCATAAGCATCACATTTTTCTCTAAATTTAGCTGTAGGCATTTCTTTACGATTAACACCTAATTTTTGAATAGCATTTTCAATTGGTAAACCATGAGTATCCCATCCAGGAATATATGGTGTATAGAAACCATTCATATTTTTATAACGACAAATAACGTCTTTGATGACTTTGTTTAACATATGTCCCATGTGCATATTTCCATTAGCATATGGAGGACCATCATGGAAGACAAAGCTGTCTTTTCCTTCGTTTTGTTGGATAACTTTGTTATACATGTCGTTTTCTTGCCAACGTTCTACATACTTAGGTTCTTTTTTTGGTAAGTTTCCACGCATTTCAAAGTCAGTTTTTGGCATTAATAATGTGTCTTTGTAATTCATTTTTTCTTTCCTCTCTTTAAAAATAAAAAAACACATCATCCTAAGGACGATGTGATCGCGGTACCACCTTAATTCGTATTTTCATACGCTCTTGAAATCTTAACGCGATTAACGTCACCTTCTACTTAATTCAAAGGGCTACTCCAGAGTGATACATTATAATCTTTGTTACTGATTTACACCAACCATCAGCTCTCTTAAAACTCTAATTATAAACTGTCTCCTTCATCGTATTTATCTTCATTAATTAAATTGTAAACTTCAGATTGATCAATAGACTCAAGGATATCTTTTGACATTTTTTCTACCGAAGCTCTAAATTTAACAGCTTGCGCCTTAAAGTCGCTCATCTCACCAGACAACGAACGAACATACTCTAGCGATTCGCTCAGTATCATATTAGCATTCTTTTTCGCTTTGTCAATAAGTTCGCTTGCTTCTTTTAATGCAAGACGTGCAATTTCTTCATTTGTTTGTTCTTGGATGTTTACACGATGCTGCAATAATGATTTTTGATGTTCTAATTGTTGATAATCTTCTTGTAATTTTTTAATTTGATCATTCAACTGTTTTATTTCATTATCTTTTTCATTGATCAATTCATCAACTTGTGACTTATTATAACCAAATACTTGTTTTTTCAATGACATCATGTTCACTCCCTACTTATAAAAATACCCTTCAACCACATAATTATCAGAGCGTGTTTGTTTATTACAATCAACAAACATCACTCTACCATGCTTTTTGAATGATATTATGTCTTTATTATTACATAAATAATTTATTTGTTCAACCGGTTTATGATTAACTTTTACATGACCAGCACGAATAAATTCTGCTGCTTTTTGTCTTGAAATTTTATAAAAAGAAGAAATGATCTTATCTAATCGAAATGAAGATACAATAAATGATTTTATTAAATAATCATTTTTTATTTCTATTTCTTCATCCCATTCAACAAACTTTACTTTACTTCTTTTAATCATTGATAAATGATCTTTTAAATATTCATAAATATGTCGATCAACAGCTAAATAAAAATCTTTGTCTTTTTCAACAATATCTCCAAATAACTCTCTTTTAATTCCTAAAGACATTAAAGCACCTAAAATATCTCGATGTGTTAATTTTTCAAAATTTTTTGCATAAATAATCTTACAAACAACGATTTCAAAATCTTCCTTTTCTATTTCATAAAAATAAGGAGCAATAATCATTCTTTGACTTTCACTATGAATAAAACCACCATTTTCTAAAACTTGAACTTCATCTTGATGCCCAATAACACTTTTAACAATTGATTGATGATACGGATCTAAAAATTGCGTTAAAATAAGTCTTTGTTTATATTGTACTTGATCCAAATAATCAAGTACCTTTTTTACAAAGACTTCTTCCCCTTTAAAATGTTCAAACATAACTTAAAAAAGTATGGAAACCATACTTTTTAATCTTCTTGTTCTTGTTCATCTTCATCTAGATCAATTGTTCCTGCAACAGAAATATTACGAGGTGTACATAAGAAAATTTTTGGTCCAATTCTTTGAATGTCACCTTCAATAGCGTAAATAACACCACTTAAGAAATCAACAACACGTTTAGCTTGATCTTTTTGTAAACGATGTAAATTAATAACTACTGCTTGTTTATTTTTTAAATAATTTGCAATATCTTGAGTTTCTCCAAATGAACGTGGTTCAAATAAAACTAAATGACTATCTTTATTCATATTTAATGATTTCACAGCTTCGCTTGTTTTAGAAAATTTTGCTTGTTCAAATAAGCTTGTTTTAGGTTCAGTATCAACCTCTACAGCATCATAATCTTCAGCAATATCTTCTCCATCCCCATCTTCATCGAAAAACCATTTTTTTACTTTTTCACCGTAACCCATGAAGTCATCCTCCTTTTATTTCCTCAATATTATACCATACATTTATTGATTATCAAAGGTATCAACAAGGAAATCTAGCTAAACCTGTTCAATATTCACTAAAATCACATCGCCTTTTAAAGAAATCACACATTCAATCGGAATAACTAAGACAGGAGGCTCTTTAAAAAAACAAAAAAAATGAAAAAAATTCATTTTTTCGACAATTAAAGCACGTATACATTTTTGACACCAATCTAATTCAATATCCGCAATATACCCTATTTTTTTACCATCATAAACATTAATCACATCTTTTGATTGTAATGATACAAATCTCATACGATCACCCCTATAAAATATGCTTTAGACTAATTTTTTATGTAATTTTTCTAAAGCTTTTTTTTCAATTCGAGAAATTTGCGCTTGTGATACAAAAAGCTCATCTGCTATTTCACATTGCGAATAACCCTGATAGTATCTTTCTTGAATTACTTTCTTTTCTCTTTGATTTAAACAATCAAAGGCATTTTTTAAATCAAGGTGATCATGATAATGTTTCAATGTTTCTGGATCAAGTGAGACAATATCTGATAATGATAATTCATTTTGATCATCATTTCCTACAACATCTTGGAAAGAAGCAATGCTTTGAGTAGATTGCATTGCCTCTATAATATTTTGTTTTTCAATATTTAAATTTTGTGATAATTCTTGAATCGTTGGTTCTCTTTGATATTGATTTAAATATTTTTCCTTTTCTTTTAAAATAGCATAAGCTAAATCCTTGATTGGTCTAGAAATCTTAACTTGTGTATTATCTCTTAAATAACGTTTCATTTCACCAATGATCAAAGGAACTGCATACGTTGAAAACTGTAATTGATAATTGGTATCAAAATGATCGACTGCTTTTATTAGACCAACAATGCCTACTTGAAACAGATCTTCATAATGATTTGATTTTTGGTAAAATCTTTTCATTAAAGATAACACTAATTTTGTATTAGAAAGAATAATCATTTCTTTACTTTTTTGATCATGATTCTTTTGATAATTTTGAATCAATGTATATAATTCTTCTTTAGAAAGTGTTTTTTGAATAGGGATAGCGCTCATAAAACTTTCTTTTTCCACAATAATCACCAAAATTAGTGTGGCTTTTTTTGATAAAAATATACTATTTCACTTCATCATAATTTAATTGACTTCTTAATTTTTTTATAATCTTTTTTTCTAATCTAGAAATATAAGATTGTGAAATACCTAATAAATCAGCAACATCCTTTTGTGTCAATTCATCATTATTAGATAAACCATATCTTAAAATCAATATTTCTTTTTCTCTTTCATTTAATTCTTTTAAAGCTTCATAAAAAATTTTCTTTTGATCACTTTTCAACATTTCTTGTTCAACAAGATCATCATCAGTTCCTACGATATCTCCTAATAATAACTCATTACCATCATAATCAATATTTAAAGGTTCATCTAAAGAAATCTCATAACGAATCTTATTATTTTTTCTTAAGTACATAAGTATTTCATTTTCAATACACCTTGAAGCATACGTAGCAAGTTTAATATTTTTATCTGCCTTAAAAGTATTGATTGCTTTTACTAAACCAATTGTGCCAATACTAATTAAATCTTCCAAAGGACAATTGGCGCTATTGTCATATCTTTTAGCAACATAAACAACCAATCTTAAATTATGTTCAATCAATAAATCTCTTGCTTTTTGATCCCCAGAAACTGCTTTTTCAATTATTTCCTTTTCTTGTTGACCTTTTAAAGGAGGCGGTAAAATATCATGTCTTCCTATATAATAAAGATACTGTTTTGTATTTAAAAACTGTCTAATCATTTGCCACATCAAATAATCCCTCCCATCAATTCTTTATTTAATAAACAATCATAATCTAATTCATCCAATACACCTATATAAACATTTCTTAAAGATTGCTTATTTACTAAAACTTGATCAACTAAAATAATATCTATTTTTCTTTTTTTTAAGCCATCAATAATCAATGTATCTAATTGTTGATAAGTATCAATTTTACTTTTTTTAATAAAAATAAGTGGATAACCTAGATAGTTTGCATGATTACCACTATCTAAAAACCCTGAAAGATGATAAATCTTATTATTAAAAATAAGTGTTACATCATATAGATCATCTTTTGGTTTTATTTTTCTTTTTGCATAAATTAAATAAATTGTTTCAATAATTAAAAAAACACATGTCATAACAACAATAACTATATCTTTATAATTTATGGGAGTAATCAAGATTCCGTTGTATATAAATGATTCTTTTATTAGGGTATTGATAAAGAATAGTATTGAAAAATAAACAATTAAAAAAACTGGAAAATATAAGAAAAATTGTTTTTTAAAAATAAATAAAAAAAGGACAATCCAGTATAAAAAACTTATATATGGTAAATAGTCTATATAAATGAGAACAATCGATATATTACTTAAAAAACTCAAGAAAAGGATTTTCAAAAATGACCAATTAATATTAAGCAATAATGAAATCATTTCATAAGTCATGATAAATAAGATACCATTCATACAATAAGTTAATTCAACATAGACCTCCATCTTGCTTACCCCTTTATCATCATATATGATGGCAAGTAAAAAAGATGTCAAAAAAGATTGGACATTTAAAAAAGTATGGACAAAAATCCATACTTTCTACACATTATTTTTTTGAACGATCGATTGCTTCCATCACAGCGTTTCTAAAATTATTTTCTTCTAAAGCCTTAACACCTTGAATCGTAATACCACCTGGAGAACAAACTTGATCTTTTAAAATACCTGGATGTAATTGCGTCTCTTTAACCATTTTTGCACTTCCTAAAACAGTTTGGCTGGCAAGCTTATAAGCTAAATCACGAGGCAAACCATTTAAGACTACACCATCTGCTAAAGCTTCAATAAACATATAAACAAAAGCTGGTCCACAACCACTTAAAGCACCACCGGCAACCATTTGATAATTTTCAATAAGATAAACCTCACCAATGCTTTCAAACATTGTTTGTACATAATTTAATTCTTCAGCTGTTAAAGTATTGTCTTTTTCAAATAAAGTCGTTCCTTCTAATACCTTAGCTGGTGTGTTTGGCATAATTGTTAAGTGATGTGTTCCCGGTAATAATTCTTCATATTTATCATTTCCATAACCAGCAACAATTGAAACGATCACTTGTTGATCAATGACTGATTTTATTTTTGAAATAACACTTTCTACGACATTTGGTTTGACCCCCATCACCAAATAATCACAATTTTTAACAACGTCTTGTTCACTTGAACATACATGAATACCAAAATCTTGTTCAAACATCATCAGCTGTTGACTATTTATATCATATCCATATACCTCACTACCATCAATAAAATCACTTTTAATAAGACCTTGGCAAATTGTCCCGGCCATATTCCCTAATCCTATAAATCCAATTTTCATTTAAATTTCCCCCTTTATAAAAATGAGCTAACATCGTTAGCTCATCTTATTAAATTCTTCTATTTTTGATAAATGCTGGTGGAAAACCATCATCATCATCTTCGTCATCATCATATGATTCAAAAGTTTGAGGTTCTTCACCTAAAGGTCTTGCTACTGAAGGTTGGACAGTTACTTCTTCCTTTTCTTCCTCGAATCCTGTTGCGATAACAGTAACAATAATTTCATCATCTAAGTTTTCATTAATAGCAATACCTAAATAAGTATTAATGTCATCTCCAACTTCTTGAGTAATTGTTTCAAGAGCAATATTAGCATCATATAATGAAATATTTGGTCCACCTGTAACGTTAATAATAGCGTCTTTAGCACCTGCTACGGAAACTTCTAATAAAGGTGAAGAAATTGCACGTTTTGCAGCTTCTTTTGCTTTATCATCTCCTGATGACATACCAATACCAATTAACGCATTTCCTCTATTTTTCATAACTGCACAGATATCTGCAAAGTCAAGGTTGATAAATGCAGGAACAGCAATTAAATCAGTAATTGTTTGAACACCTTGTCTTAATACATTATCAGCTTCTCTAAATGCTTCTTGCATTGGACGTCCACCAATTAGTTGTAATAAACGGTCATTTGAAACCACAATAATACTATCTACATTAGAACGTAATTCATCAATACCTTCGATTGCTTGTTTTTTACGTTTCATTCCTTCAAAAGTAAATGGTTTAGTAATAACACCTACTGTTAGTGCTCCTAATTCACGAGCAATCTTAGCGAAAACAGGTGCTGCACCAGTACCAGTTCCACCCCCCATACCAGCAGCAATGAAAACCATATCTGCACCTTCAAGGGCAGTTCTAATATCTCCTTCAGATTCTAAAGCAGCTTTCTTTCCTACTTCTGGATTACCTCCTGCTCCTAAACCTTTTGTTAAATCTTTTCCTAAAACAATTTTATTTTCTACAGGCGAACGACGTAATACTTGTACATCTGTATTTGCGACAAAGAATTCTACTCCTCTAACGCCTTCTTCAACCATGCGGTTAACAGCGTTGTTTCCTCCGCCACCAACACCGATTACTTTTATTTTTGCAACTTGTTCAAAATCTAATTCTTCGTTCATGATTTACCCTCTCTTTTATCTATTCTTCTTCACCAAAGAAAGTATCTAGTAATCTACTAAATCTTCCAGTTTTCTCTTTTGTATCTTTTACTTTCGTAAGTCCTTTAAATCTCACAGCCATTGTATTAGAAATATCCGGTAAAACAACAGATGTTTCATAAGGACCAAGATATTTAGCACGATCAGACATATAAAAAATCATTCCTACAGAAGAAACAAATGCCATATCTCTAATACCAATAATATCTGGACGATAAACTCTCACTGGACCTTCTAAAACACGACCAGCAACTTTATCTAGTAGCTCAAGTTCTCCTCCGCCACCAACAATCAGTGTTTCATAATGTTGTCCATTATCGATAACACCCATTTTTTCTTTAATAACATTTAACATATCAACTGCAGCTTCTTCTAAAATACCCGCAAAATCTTTTTGTGTATAATCTTTACGACCATCTGGAAGCTCAGTTGTATGAATAATATCCTCTTGTCCAACAGTATAATCCAAAGAACCATATTTGACTTTATATGTTTCAGCTTGATTCATAGAAATTTGTAAATGTTGAGCAATTGCTCGAGTCAAATTATAACCCCCAACTGAACATACTGTTAAATATTTTAAATATCCATCCTTGTAGAAAGATATTGTTGACGTTTTATATCCCATATCAATAATCAATGCACCTTCTTGAAGATAAACTGCATCAAAAGCTTCCTTTGCACACGCAAAGGCATTGATACAAATATCCATAATTTCTAAACCTGCCTTTTCAACAGCCATAATATATGGATATAAAATCTGTTTTTGTGAAGTAATAATCAATGTATCAATAATTAAATTTCTTGAAGCTTCTCCTATAGGAGGTACTTGACTAATTCCAAAATCACCATTAAAGCGAACTGGTATTACACAAACCACCTCTTCTTCATGAGATTTTTTGAATTTAGTAGAAAGTTTCAAACCTCTTACAATATCATCCTTAGAAATCTTATCATGATCACTAAGTGATACACTACTATTACTTTGATAAAGTTTAGAACGAATAGTAGGGATTGTAAGACCAACTGCTTTGATTTCTCCATCTAGAAAATCATTAGCTTCTTGAACAACTCCTTTGATATCATTTACTAATAAATTTTCATCTTCAATGATGCCTTTTTTTACACCATGACTAGGGACCTTTTTAGAAAAAAGAACATGTAAATTAGAATTGATAATTTCACCAACTAACAATTCAATTGAAGCACTACCTATATCCAATACTGCATAAACTTCATTCATGTCTATCTCCCCTTACTACATATACCATTATATTATCATAAAAGCTACGATATTTAAAGGTTTTAGTTTCAAACACGTAGCTTTTTTCATACACTATTTAATTGTATACATAGACATTTTTTCCTAAATAATCATAGTATTTATAATCAGGATAACTTTGAATAACCAAGTAATAATTTGTTGATGTAAGTTGTTTTTCCATGTCTTCAATACGTACATAAAAAACCTTACCATCATCAAGTTCCAACTTACATTTGGTTTGATCTTTTTCATCAGGTTCAAAGACAATACTAGAGATTTGATTTTGAACAACTGATGGTAATTTGACATATGCTTTCACAAATGATTGGAAATGTTCTTCGTCAAAATTCATCATTTGTGGACAACGTTGTACATAAGAAATCCATTTTTGTTGTTGATCTTGTTCAAAAATTCCATTTTGATCTGCAACATATAAAATATTATTAATATAGCCATATAAAGAAGCATTGTTTTCTTTAATTCTTATCTTTATATTCCCTATCAAATCTTTCGTTACAGTTGCTTTTTCAACAAAGATCATTTTTTCAACCTCTGTTTCAACCTGTTTTTTATTTACTTTAAAAAAATAAGTTTGTTTAGATTTAACCGGTAATCGTTCAATAATCTCTTCAGCAGAAGTCAAATGACATCCTGAAACAGTTATTTTTTTTACTTTAGACATATCTCCAAATAAAAAAATCACTAAAAATATCAAAAACAAAACAATAAGTACAAAATTAATTCTTCTTTTTCTTTTTTTCTTTTTTAATTTATTTCTCATTGTTAACACTTGATTTTCATCATGTTCATTATATACATACGTTGTCATCTTAAGACTCCCAATTAATAAAACGTACTTCTGGTTTTAATAAAACACCATACTTTTCTTGAACAGTTTTTTGGACATAAAAAATCAAATCATGAATATCCTTAGCAGAAGCATAACCATTATTTACAATAAAGTTAGAATGTTTTGGAGAAACTTGTGCTCCACCAATTTCATAACCTCTAAGACCTGCATCATCAATATATTTCCATGCAGCTGCACCTTCTGGATTTCTAAAAACACTTCCTGCACTTGGTTTATTCCAAGGTTGCGTAGACATTCTTCTTTCTTTTCTTTTATCTAAAGTTTCATTAATTTCTTCAACACTTTTATTTTCCAAAACAAAAGTAGCTTCCAAGACAATCCATTTAGGATGGTCTTGAATGATAGAATGTCGATATGAAAAATCCATTTCATCTTTAGATAATTCAACCACTTTTAAACATTCATCTAATACTTTTACTGATTTAACAACTTCACTTAAACATGATTTATAGGCCCCTGCATTCATAAAAATACCACCACCGATATTTCCAGGAATTCCTCCCATAAATTCAAAACCACTCAAACCAATTTTAGCACAATCATAAGCAAGTTTAATCATTGTAACACCACATTGGGCAGTTACTTCGCTCCCATTGACATGGTATTGATTCATATCTTCAAGGGAAATAATAATTCCTTCAAAACTTTTATCTGAAAATAATAAATTTGAACCTCTTCCAATAACAAAAAGTTGAATACGATGCTTACGACAATACTTTATCACTTCAATCAACTCATCGACATTTTGAACTTTTATAAATAATTTTGCTGGCCCACCTACACGATAAGTTGTATGTTTATATAACGGTTCATCTTTAAGAACTGTTCCAACATCTAATTGTTTAAGTTCTTCATAATATTTTTCAAACTTCATCATTAGTCTCCTAACATCGAAATAATTTCTTGATACATATCTTCAACTGCATTTGGCTTTCCTAACTTTTTAGCGTTTTCTGTTAAAATTTGAAGTGCAGTTTGATCATTAATAACACTATCAATTGTAGAAATCAATTTTTCTCCTGTTAAATCTTTTTCAAGAATCATTTTAGCAGCATGATTATTTTCTAATTCACGTGCATTATATTCTTGATGATTTGCTGCTACATAAGGACTAGGAATCAAAATAGCTGGTACGCCTAAAGCTGTTAATTCGGCAAGGGTACTGGCTCCTGCACGCGAAACAATAAGATCTGTCGCATGCATTAAAGAAGGCATATCATCAACATAAGGGATGATTTTTACGTTTTCATTTTCATAATCTTTCATTGATTCATAATAAGGTTTTCCAGTAACATAAAGTACTTGATATTCTTTACCAACAAATTGATTCATCGATTCCTTCATCGTTTGATTAACTGTCTGTGATCCTAATGATCCCATAACAATCGTAACAACTTTTTTATTTCTATCTAAACCATATTTATCATAAATATCTTTAGGAACTTCATGGCTGACAACACTTGCACGAGGATTTCCAAGCAATAGTGTTTTTTCTTGAGGAAATTCTTCATACGCTTTTTGATAACAACAAATGATCTTATCTACTTTTTTTATAAGAATTTTATTTGTTAAACCAATAATCGAGTTTTGTTCATGAATCATCGTTTTAATTTTTAAACTTGCAGCAGCTTCTAAAGCTGAAGCACTTGGATATCCACCAAAACCAACAACAATATCAGGATTAAATTTTTTTATAACTTTTTTTGCTTTTCCAATAGATTTAATAAATAACAAAGCTGCATGAGCTTTCTTTAAAGGATTACCCGCTAATCCTTTAACATTTAAACCAACATAATCATATCCAAGTTGGGGAACAACTTGAGATTCCAAACGATCCTTTGTTCCAATAAATAAAAATTTTGAATTTGGATCTTGTTTTTTTATATATTCAACTAATGCAAGAGCAGGGTATAAATGTCCACCTGTTCCTCCAGCAGCAACAACAACTTTCATCTTTACTCACTGGTATATTGTAATTGACCCATCTGAGTAGTCATCTACAATATACATTCCTTTC
>OBAM01001060.1_pt1 | contig 19494 bp, 18 predicted proteins | sample 1517751 | NCBI WGS metagenome assembly OBAM01 (sample SAMN04571703, study PRJEB22368) | human gut metagenome | biome: human gut; material: stool | host: Homo sapiens | place: Luxembourg | collected 2012-10-18
CACAGGCTTATAGCCGCAGAGGAAACCACCAGCTGAGCTGGTGGTCATGATTATACGATGAGCCAAAGGCATAAGTGGCAAAGGAGGTTATCAAAATGGATACAGCAATCAAATTTTTATATTTAAGTGAACCGGATATGATTCGGGCAGGTGTGACGGATATGGATGCCTGTGTGGAGGCAATGGAAGATTTATTGTTGACTTTACATAAAGGGGACTATGTGATGGGCGGAAAAAATCACAACTCCCATGGCTGCATGGTGACTTTTCCGGATGACCCGGAATTTGATGGAATGCCGAAAAATGCAGAGGACAGACGATTCATGGCGATGCCGGCATATCTTGGCGGACGCTATCAGATGGCGGGGATGAAGTGGTACGGATCGAATATGGAGAATAAGAAAAAAGGGCTGCCACGCTCCATTTTGATGATGATGTTAAATGATAAAGATACGGGGGCACCACTTGCGATGATGTCGGCAAACCTTTTGAGTTCTTACCGAACAGGGGGAATTCCCGGTGTTGGCTGCAAATATTTGGCAAGAGAGGCTGCAAAAACAGTCGCTATTATCGGACCGGGTGTTATGGGGAAAACTTCCCTTCGTGCCTTTGTCAGCGTGAGACCGGGCATTGATACCGTAAAAATTAAGGGGCGTGGACAAAAGTCCATTGATTCATTTGTTGCATTTGTCAAAGAAGAATGTCCGGGAATCAAAAATATTGTGATTTGTGATTCTATCGAGGAAGCTGTAAAAGACAGTGACATTATCAGCATGACAACAACAGTAAAAGACAGTGAGGCAGAGTTTCCTTATATTGATACGAAATGGATTAAAAAAGGTGCACTAATCAGTATGCCTTCAGCCGCTCGTTTTGATGAGGATTTCCTTGTAAATGGCTGTAAAAAAGTTGTGGACAACTACAAATTGTATGAGGCGTGGGAGGAGGAATATCCATATCCGACTTACGATCAGGTGCAGATTGTAGGAAGTAAATTTACGGATTTAAAACAGATGGGGAAAATTACAAGAGAAGACATTATTGATGTGGCAGATGTGATTACCGGTGAGAGAAAAGGACGGGAAAGCGAAGATGAAATTATCGTATATTCTGTCGGAGGTATGCCGGTTGAGGATATCGCATGGGGAGCTACTGTTTACCGCCGTGCTTTAAAAGAAGGCATTGGTGTGGAACTGCCATTGTGGGATAAACCGGAAATGGCTTAAGAGAACAAGGGGGAATTGGCATGGAGAAAAACAAAAAATTAGGATTAGGAAGTGTGGTTTCTGTTTCTGTCGGGCTTGTCATTGCGACAAGCTGTCTGGTGTCATTGGGACAGGGAGCAGGAACGGTGGGAATCCCATTTATTGGTGCAATGATTATTGCCTGCCTGCTGAATATGACAACGGTTGCTTCGCTGTCTGAGTTAAATGGTCTGATGCCAAACACGACCGGAGGACTGGCGCAGTATACGCTCGCTTGTATGGGACCGTTTCCAACCATGATTTCTATGGTGGGAGGGTATCTGATTTGTAACATTTTATCGTGTGGTGTTGAAGCATCGATTTTTGCCTATGCCATGTCGCAGACGCTTCATTTGCCGATTCCAAGCATCGGCTATACCATTATCATGACGGTAATCGTTATGGTGGCAAATCTGTTTGGTGTCGATATGTTTGCTAAAATTCAGAATTTGGTTGCATTCCTTTTGGTTGGCTCGATGGTTGTTATGGGAATTATCGGTGCTTTGGGGCTTGGAACCGGACAGGTTGTTTCCCAGCCGGCAAGCATGTCAACGAATTTCTTTGATATTGTGTCGACAACTGCAGTGGCATTCTGGCTGTTTATTGGTGCCGAATATGTCATTCCAATATCCAAAGATGTTAAAAATGCCAAACGAAACGTGCCGCTTGGTATGATGATTGGACTGGTGCTTATTTGTCTGGTGCAGGCAATCATGGTATTAGGTTTTCATAATTATACGCCGTGGGCAAAACTGACCGAATCTGCCGCACCACATTTGTTATATGGTCAAAATCTTCTTGGCGGGGCAGGAAAATACTGGATGACAATGGTGGCTGCTCTGGCGGTTATCAGCACACAAAATTCAACGGTAAGTGGTCTTTCTAATATTTGTCAGGGCATGGCAAAAATGAATATGATGCCACAGTTTTTTGCCAAGACAAATAAAAGGAAAGTACCATTTTTCGGTGTAATATTTGTCAGTGTTACCATTTTGATTTTTGCTTTTATTAGTGACAGTTCCTCCTCGGCAATCTCATTTTTGATTCTGGTGGGCTCTGTATTTTGGATGATTTCGTATATCTTAGCGCATATTGACGTGCTGATTCTGAGAAAAAGAGTGCCAAATGCACCGCGTTCCTTTAAAGTTCCACTCGGTAAAATTCTGCCGCTTATCGGGATTTTAGGAACAACATACATGATTTTAAATATTTCAACCGACCCGGCAGAGCGGTTAGCTATCTGGGGCGTAACCGGAATTGCCTTTTTGATTCTTGGTATCTACTCGTTCTTTTGGATTAAATACAAAATGCGGATGCCGGTCTTTAAGAGCGTGCCGATGGAAGAAGTTATGGCAATGGAAAATGATTTGTATTATGTGATACGGAAAGAGAAGGGGATTTGGAGGTAGCCGTGTTTTGGGGGTTGCCGTAAATTATCAAGAAATGATTTGCATCAAGTGGGCGCTCTCGCTAAGACAAACGCGTAGGGGTATCAGCTTGCAAAATACGCAAGCTTGATACCCACGTGTTTGTACCCACTCGCTGCAAATCATTTCTTGATAATTTACGGCAAACCCAAAAAGACGGGCTGTACGTTTTTGGTAGAAATTTGTTGCTCCAAACCTGATTTAAATTTTCTTCGACAACTCTTTTTCTATGATTTGTCTCATAGCGTTGCATTTTTACGTTGAAATTAGGCTTTATCAGCAAAAATCACGTATTAATTGCAACGCTTTTCGTCGATTGTAACCTTTTTGGTTGTTTTATTTTGAAAAGCAGGCGAAAGCATGCAACGTTTTTGAACTTTTGTGAGGTTTTAGGTTGCATAAGCTTCTCTCCGGCATTTAGCACAAACTTTTTCTCGCTTAATGAACTGAGAACAAAAAATCATTCCCCGGCATACATTGAAAGCAATAGTGTCAGGGGATTACTTCATGACACAGCCATCCGGGGCGTCCGGTGAAAAAATTGCCTGTGGGGTAATCGGCTGATTTTAACTGCTCGTGTTGACAAAATGTGCTATACTTATTCTTATCATAAAAGATTGGAGTGAAGCAGCATGAAAAGCACACAGATTCTCTCGCTTTCCCTTGCCGCATGCCTGATGATTGGCTCTCTTGCCGGAGCAGGCGGGGTGCAGGCAAAAGCAAAAGCGAAAAAGCCGGTATTGTCAAAAACAAAAATGACTGCCTATATTGGCAAGACAAAGACGTTGAAGGTTAAGAAAAACGGAACGAAAAAAATTGTGAAAACCAAATGGACTTTGTCCGGAAAAAAAGTGGCAAAACTGTCGAAAAAGAAAAAGACATCGGTCACCATTAAGGGATTAAAAAAAGGCAGTGCGACAGTAAAAGCCAAGGTTTGGTATCAGAAGAAAGGTGCCAAAAAGAAGAAAAAAGTCACTTTAAAATGTAAGGTGAGCGTAACAAAATACGTTTCTCCTGAGGCGAAGAAAAAGGCGAACGTGTTAAATGCGACGACGAAGTATCAGCCGCTTGCTAAGTTGGCAGCGCAGCATGGATTCAAGTTGGGAACCGTTGTAAACTACACAAATGTTACAACAAATGACAACTACAAAAATCTTGTGAAATACCATTTTAACAGTTTGACAGCAGGAAATGAGTTTAAGGCATATTCGCTTTTAGACCAGGCAAAATCTGCAAAGAGCAAAGATGGTATGCCGGTGATGAATTATAACAAGGCAGATACGATTATTTCATTTGCCAAGGAAAACGGAATCCAGATGCGGGGACATGTTCTTGTGTGGCATGCGTATATGTGTGACTGGTTCTTCCGCGAGGGCTATGACACAAGTAAGAAATATGTAAGTAAGGCGGTTATGCAGAAACGTCTTCAGTATTATATTAAAGAAGTAATCACTCATTTTGAAAAGAAATATCCGGGTGTAATTTACTGCTGGGATGTTGTAAATGAGGCAGTGGCAGATCAGAATGTAGGGGGTGATAACAGAAACCTGCGTAAAGATAATCAGTTTTACAAAATCCTTGGCAGCGATTATGTGGAGCAGTCGTTCCTCTATGCGAAAAATACGGTAGATGAGCTGGGTGCCGATATTAAGCTGTACTATAATGATTACAATTCATTTTACAAATCAAAACGTGAAGAAATTGTAAATCTGGTTAAGAGTATTAACAGTTATGCCAAAGACGCCAAAGGAAACGTCCGCAGACTGTGTGACGGCGTTGGCATGCAGGGATACATTGGCGGTTACGGAACTCAGAATGGCTGCATGAATGATCAGAATATTTCGGATATCAAGAAATCAATTGAGACCTATGCAGCACTTGGATGTGAAGTTCAGGTGACCGAAATGGCAGTAAGAAACTATATGAATACAAAGGCAATACAGAAAAAACATGCGGAATTTTATAAGAAATTATTCCAGATGTTTGTGGATGTGAACGCCATTCCGGCAGACTGCTCCGGTAAATCGGCGGAAGAAATCAAAAAACTGGAGGAGAGCCGTCCGTTGAAAGCGGTTTCAATCTGGGGCTGGCAGGATGACCCGTCGCTTGAAGATAATAATTACAGTTATTCTATGAATGGACCATACTGTGGTTTGTTTACCGAGTTGTATGCGGTGAAAGATTCGTTTAAGAATGTGTATGAGGTTCTTGCAGATAAAAGAATTTAAGGGTGTTGACATTTTAAATTTTCAAGATTATAATAGCGGTAACACGTAGATGAGACGAGTAAAACGCAGAACATGTCAGAGAGAAATGCCTTGTGCTGGAAGCATTTTCATGGAAACCGTTTGAAAACTACCTCGGAGTGACCCCAATCCGGTCCGGTGACCCCGTTATCGTCAGAATGAAGCCGGGATGATTTATTACTATTTCGTCCAACAAGGGTGGAACCGCGAGAACATTGAATTAATGGCCTCGTCCCTTCGAACTATAACAGCAAGAAGGGATGAGGCCTTCTTGTATATTGAATGAAGACAGGAGGAATTGACATGAAAGTAACACTTAAAGATGGTTCAAGCAAAGAGTATTCACAGGCAATGAGCATTATTGATATTGCCAAAGACATCAGTGAAGGACTTGCCAGAGTGGCATGTGTTGCCGAGTTAGACGGCGAAGTTGTGGATTTGCGCACAATAGTAGATGGCGAACACACACTGAATATTTTGACATTTGACAGCGACGAAGGAAAAGCAGCATTCCGTCATACTGCATCCCATGTGCTGGCACAGGCGATTAAGAGATTGTATCCGGATGCCAAATGTGCCATTGGACCTTCGATTGAGGAAGGTTTCTACTATGATTTTGATATAGCACCATTGGATCGTGAGGCATTGGACAAGATTGAAAAAGAAATGAAAAAGATTGTTAAGGAAGGTGCGACATTAGAGCGTTTTACCCTGCCAAGACAAGAGGCAATTGATTTGATGAAAAAACGTGAGGAGCCGTATAAGGTTGAGTTGATTGAAGATTTACCGGAAGATGCCGAGATTTCTTTCTATCAGCAGGGCGAATACATTGATTTGTGTGCCGGTCCTCATTTGATGAATACAAAACCGTTAAAGGCAATGAAGCTGATTTCTTCTTCCGGTGCTTACTGGAGAGGAAATGAGAAAAATAAAATGCTTACCCGTGTATACGGAACTGCTTATACAAAGAAAGCGGATTTGGATGCCTATTTGGAGCATTTGGAAGATATTAAAAAACGCGACCACAATAAATTGGGACGTGAGCTGGAACTGTTTACTACCGTTGATGTAATCGGTCAGGGACTTCCGCTTTTGATGCCAAAAGGTGTACAGGTTATTCAGACTTTGCAGCGCTGGATTGAAGATGAGGAAGAAAAGCGCGGTTACATGAGAACGAAGACACCTTTGATGGCAAAATCTGATTTGTACAAGATTTCCGGTCACTGGGATCACTACAAAGAAGGTATGTTTGTTCTTGGCGATGAGGAAAAGGATAAGGAAGTATTTGCCCTTCGTCCGATGACCTGTCCATTCCAGTACTATGTTTACAAGGCAAGCCAGAAATCCTATCGTGACCTGCCATGCCGTTATGGTGAGACATCAACATTGTTCCGTAATGAGGATTCCGGTGAAATGCACGGCTTGACTCGTGTGCGCCAGTTTACAATTTCTGAAGGCCATTTGATTGTGCGTCCGGACCAGATGGTAAAAGAGTTTAAGGATTGTATCGCTCTTGCTCAGTACTGTTTGCAGACACTTGGTGTTGAGGAAGATGTAACGTATCATCTGAGTAAATGGGATCCTGAAAACCGTGAAAAATATATCGGCGAGCCGGAAGTTTGGAATGAGACAGAAGAAGATATCCGCCAGATTTTGACAGAACTGAATATTCCATTTACTGAGGATGTCGGAGAGGCCGCTTTCTACGGACCAAAAGTAGATATCAATGCGAAAAATGTATACGGTAAAGAAGATACCATGATTACCATTCAGTGGGATGCCCTTTTGGCTGAACAGTTTGATATGTATTATATTGATGAAAATGGTGAGAAAGTACGCCCATACATCATCCACAGAACATCCATTGGATGTTATGAGAGAACGTTAGCATGGCTGATTGAGAAATACGCCGGTGCATTCCCGACATGGCTTTCACCGGAGCAGGTACGTGTTCTGCCAATTTCCGAGAAATATCTCGATTACGCAAACAGCGTGGAAGAGAAATTAAAAGCGAATGGCATCCGCTGCAGCGTGGACAGCCGTTCCGAAAAAATCGGTTACAAGATTCGCGAGGCAAGACTTCAGAAAACACCGTATATGCTCGTCGTTGGGCAGAAAGAAGAGGAAGAAGGCGTTGTATCCGTTCGCAGCCGTTTCAAAGGAGACGAGGGTGCACAGTCTTTGGATGCGTTCATTGATGACATTTGCAAGGAAATCCGCACGAAAGAAATTCGTAAGGTAGAAGTGACACCGGAGAGCAAATAAGCAGGAGGTTTGTATGCAGCAGAATAGACAGACAAATGCAAAAGCGATTGCGTCGTTAGTGCTTTCATGTGCTTCGATGATTTGTTGTATGCAATGGTCCATTTCTTTGGTAATGGCAGTGCTTGGCATCGTATTTGGAATTTTGGGACTTCGGGATGACAATCCGAATCAGGAAGATGCAGCAATTGCCGGTATCGTTGTGGGAGTGGCAGGGGTCATCCTTGCCATTGTCGTGGCGGTGCTGTTAATTAAAATTACAAATAATTCGTCGATGCAGCATCTGGAACAGACAGCATCCTTTTTCGCCCCATACGGCATGATATAGAAATGGAGGTATCTATGACAGATATAAATCGGCACAGAGGGCTTGCAATTGCCTCTCTTATATTAGGTGGAATTTCCTGTTTTTGCTGTTTTGGAACAGGTATCGGCGTAATCCCTGCCGCAATCGCCCTTGTCTTTAGTATTATCGCTGTGGCAAAAGGCGGTAAAAATGCGAAAAAATTAGGAATCATTGGATTGATTTTGGGTGCCATCGGTCTGGTTTTAAATGCCGTGATTTTGGCATACGGAATCTGGATGATTCGCTGGGACCACATGACAATTGAAAATCTATCCTCAATTCAGAACTTAAATCCTGCAAACGAAAAAGACATCATCGAATGGCTTCAGCAGTTTATTAAGGTTGATATATCGGGGATGGTAAATTAAGTGGGGGGGCGTGTTATTGTTTCCGTAATTAGGCAGAAAAGCTTTGTATCTCGTGGGTCTACGTTCCACTTCGGTCCGCGCAGAACAGAGGTTCCCCGAACCTCTTGCGCCGCTTTCGCTCGTTGAGTACGTAGCGGTATGGGCGCTGAAACTACCAGCGCTACATACCGACGTACTCAAAACCCACGAGTTTCAAAGTTTTTCTGCCAAATTACTGGAATTCAATAAATGGCATCCCCCCAATCATTTGTTGCCCTGCCTTAATACCATGGCTGATACTTTGTATGTAAGCGTGTGTGGTCAAGTGATTGCTGCTGGTTTTTCAGGAATCCAATAAATGACCTTAATTCAATTTATAATGATTGCGCTGCAAACACATCGGGTATCAGACACGCGTAGTCTGCGTGTCGATACCCCTGTGCGTTTGCTAAGCGGGAGCGGCGCAAGAAATATAAATTGAATTAAGGTCATTTACGGAAACTGAAAAAAAGTTAACAGCAATCACTTGACACACACCACCTTTCTATGGTACACTACCAAAGGTGTAAAAAGCAGAGTTATCCACTCTCACCTTGCCGTATAACATTTGTTATCACACGGTATTGGTTCACATCTATTATAATGATAGGAAATGTTTTACGTGGATAGCTGGCTTTTAGAAACAGCTATCTTTTTTTCATTTAGGAGGTAAGAACAATAAGCGATTTAATGATTAACGAGCAGATTCGCGACAGAGAAGTTCGTGTAATTGGACCAAATGGAGAACAGCTTGGCATTATGTCGGCAAAAGAAGCATATTTCAAAGCAAAAGATGCAGGACTTGATTTGGTAAAGATTGCACCGACTGCAAAACCGCCGGTATGTAAAATTATTGACTACGGCAAGTACCGCTATGAGCAGGCTCGTAAAGCAAAAGAAGCAAAGAAGAAACAGAAAACCATCGAGACAAAAGAAATCAGACTTTCGCCAAACATTGATACCAATGATTTGAACACGAAAGTAAACCAGGCAAAGAAATTCCTGCAAAAGGGAGCTAAAGTAAAAGTCTCACTCCGATTCCGTGGTAGAGAAATGGCTCATAAAGATGTAGGGAGGGAAATCCTGAATGCGTTTTTTGAAGAATTAAAGGACGTTGCTTCCGTCGACAAACCTGCGAAGATGGAAGGAAGAAGTATGGTAATGTTTTTATCAGCCACAAAATAATAACGGAGGAATAATATCATGGCAAATCAGAAAATGAAAACAAAAAGAGCTGCTGCAAAGCGCTTTAAAGTTACCGGTACCGGTAAATTGAAAAGAAACAAAGCATACAAGAGTCATATTTTGACTAAGAAGACAACAAAGAGAAAAAGAAATCTCAGAAAGTCTGCTCTTGTAGATGAAACTAATGTAAAAACAATGAAAAAGATTATGCCATACAGCTAATGGCGAAGGAGGGAACTGACAAATGGCTAGAATTAAAGGCGGAATGAACGCAAAGAAAAAACATAAAAGAGTATTGAAACTGGCAAAGGGTTACAGAGGCGCAAGAAGTAAACAGTATCGTGTTGCAAAACAGTCTGTTATGCGTGCGTTGGAAGAGTCCTATACAGGTAGAAAACAGAAAAAGAGACAGTTCAGACAGCTTTGGATTGCTCGTATTAACGCAGCAGCTAGAATGAATGGTCTTTCCTACAGCAAATTCATGTATGGTTTGAAACTTGCTGAGGTAAATGTAAACCGTAAAATGCTTTCTGAGATGGCAATCAGTGATCCGGAAGGTTTTGCTTCTTTGGTAGAAGTAGCAAAAAGCAAATTAGCTTAAGTTTTATCTGTTATAACAAACAAGTACAAAAAGGTATCTCGTTGTGAGGTACCTTTTATCTTGCAGTAAAAGTGAAATATCACGATTAATGGAAAGGAAATGAGGGAAATGAGTCAGACGCATAAGCAAAAAATAGCGGCATTGCTTGCCACAACCTTAATTTTATGTGACCTCATAAGCGGGAGTCCTGCCCATTTGCAGGCAAGACAGAAGAACAATCAGACGGAGTGGAGTGAAGAGCCAACGCCTGAACCGACAGAAGAACCGACAGAAGAACCGACCGCGGAGCCCACAGAGGAGCCGGAGCCAACAGTTGCGCCACAGCCAAATGAAACTCCAAAGCCGGTGAAAAAATATGAACTGGTATCGCCCCACGCTAAGTATTATAAAGGTGGCATGAAGGGGATTCATTATCGGAAAGTGAAGGGGGAAAAGGTATATCACCTTTACTCGTATACGACCGATTCGGTAAAACTTGTTATGTCACAGGCATCTACTTTTGAGGTTTACGGAGGTGCTTCGAAAAAAGAAGTAAAAAAGAAGTTAGTTACCGTATCTTCCTCCGGTGTGGTAAAATGTAAGACAAAAAACAAAAAAATTTACACGCTCTTAAAGGCAACGTCCAAAGTGACAGGCAAAAGCTGCTATATTTACATTTATTTTAATGAAAAAATTAAGAGCAAAAGCGGCAGCAAAATAAAGTTATGGGAAAAGAAAAAAGCGACAGTTTCTTTTAACTATGCCAAAAAGAAATTGTCTTTTGAAATAAAGAATAAAAAGATTGCAAGTATCAATAAAAACGGGCGTATTACGGCGAAAAAGAAGGGTACGACTTACCTTTTCGTAAAGGTGAAAGATTCGGATAAAAACCAGTGCAGGATTAAAATTGTTGTAAAAGAAGAACCGTGGATTGTCAGTGAAAAGGATAAGAAATACGACTACGCAGAGATGACAAGAGATTTGCGTAAGATTGCCCGCAAATACCCCGGAAAAACAGGGCTGTCGAGCCTTGGCAGGACATATGACAACAGGGAAATCTGGTGCCTGCGTGTGGGAAATCCTTCTGCGGCAAAGAAACTTGTGATTGATGCGGCAATTCATGCCAGAGAGTGGAAAAATACACAGGTCATTATGCGACAGACCGAGGAAATTCTTCGGGAATATGGTGAGCACCGCGCAAGATTCCGTTCAATCTGCCTTTATATTCTGCCGATGGATAACCCGGACGGTGTGACAATTTCGCAGTATGGGGCAAGTGGAATCCGCAATGCAAAACTTCGCAAGAAAATACAGAAGATAGGGCATTTCAATACGTGGAAAAATAATGCCCGAGGGGTTAATATTAACAATAATTTCCCTGCCGGTTTTTCAGCAGATAAGAAAAAGGATAAAAAGAAGGGGAAGAAAAGGAAACCGGATGCCACAACATATACAGGAAAAAAGGCAGCGAGCGAAAAGGAAACGAAGGCATTAATTTCTTTTATTAAGCGGATATCGCCAAAGACGGTGTTGAATCTCCATTCGACCGGCAGTATTTTATACTGGGATTTTGATGTATCGTCGCCACTGCATGAAAAGCAGTACAGGTTAGCAAGTGAAATAAAAAAGAGAAATCATTACCGAATGATGCCAAAGAGTTCGAGTACAGAAGAACACGGAGGCTTTGCGGACTGGCTTGTGTACGAGAAGAAAATTGTGAGTGTTACGGTAGAAACAGGGACAGTGCCATGTCCTTTGCCGCACTCTCAGTATAAAAAGATTTATAAACGAAACAAAAAGATGTTTCGCTGGTTTATGCTATCTTATTAAACAGGTAATTGGATACGAAAAGGAAGGTGCATTAAAATGGAACGAACGAGAAGACTGCGGATGAATGAACGAGTGAGAGATATGGTGCGGGAAAATCATGTCCGGGTGGACGAATTGATTTATCCGATTTTTGTAATAGAAGGAGAAAATATTTGTGAACCGGTAGAGTCGATGCCGGGCATCTGCCAGTATTCGATTGACAGACTTCATGAAGAACTTGACCGAGTGCGTGAGGCAGGGATTCCGGCAGTTTTATTGTTTGGTATTCCGGCACACAAAGATGAGCAGGGAAGTGGTGCGTATGCCGAAGACGGAATCGTGCCACAGGCGATTCGCTATATTAAGAAAAATTACAAAGAACTTGTTGTTGTTGCGGATGTCTGCCTGTGTGAATACACATCACATGGACACTGCGGTCTGATTTGCGATGGGGAAGTTTTAAATGATGAAACGCTTCCGCTATTGGCAAAGGCATCTGTTGTGTATGCCAAAGCAGGAGCAGATATCATTGCACCGAGTGATATGATGGATAAACGTGTTGAGGCAATTCGCCTGGCTCTTGATGAAGAAGGTCTATATAATACGCCGATTATGTCCTACAGTGCAAAATTTGCGTCGGCATATTATGGCCCGTTCCGTGATGCCGCACATTCGGCACCGGGATTTGGTGACCGTAAAAGTTATCAGATGGACCCGGCAAACGGAGAAGAAGCTCTGCGGGAAGTGGAGCAGGACATCAAAGAAGGTGCTGATTTAATTATTGCAAAACCGGCGATGGCATATCTGGATGTGCTAAAAGATATTTCCATTCATTATAATATTCCGATTGTGGCGTATAATGTCAGCGGAGAATATGCGATGGTGAAGGCAGCTGCGCAAAAAGGCTGGATTGATGAAAAACGAATTGTGATGGAGCACATGATTGGATTTAAGCGTGCCGGTGCAAAAATGATTATTACTTATCATGCGCTTGATGTAGCTCGGTGGCTTAAGGAAGAACAAAAGGAGCAGTAACCATGATTTTTGGCTATGTTGGAATTTGCTATAAAGAAGCACCACTTGCCCTGCGCGGGCAGGTGCGTTACCCGACTCAAAAAAAATTGAATTATGGGAGCGGCTTTCTGTCATTGGCTTAAAACAGTGTGTGATTGTCTCGACCTGCAACCGCAGCGAGATTTTCTATTTTTCTCATTCGGATGCGGTGACGGGGGAGCAGGTGCAGTCCTGCTACCAGGACATTTTCCCGAATGTTTCGTTTGGGGATTGCTGTAAGAAAAAAGAGGGCAGTGAGGCGGTTTCTTATTTGTTCCGCGTGGCGGCAGGCTTAGAATCGTTAGTCGTAGGTGAAGACCAGATTTTAGGGCAGGTTGTTGAGGCGATGGATTTTGCCAGGACCATGGGGCACAGCGGCAAAGAATTGGAGCGCATTGTAAGGGATGCAGTGACGTGTGCCAAGTGGATTAAGACGAATTACCGCATCAGCGAAAAGCCGTTGTCAGTCAGTTATATTGGCGTGAAAGAGCTGCACCGTGCCGGTGGTGTTAGCGGGAAAAATATTCTTGTGATTGGAAGCGGAAAAACGGCGGCACTTGCTTTGACATATTTGTTTGAATACGGAGCAAAAAAGATTTATCTGTGCAGCCGGACGTTTGCGCACGCAAAAGAATTGTTAGCGGTACATGAAAATTTGACAGTGGTGGATTATCATGAGCGTTATGATGCGATGAAACGGTGTGAAACGGTTGTATCAGCAACGTCATCGCCGCATCTGGTTGTTTTGTACGATAAATGGAAAGAGACGGGTGTCACACAAATGCAGTTTTTGGATTTGGCATCACCGAGGGATATTGACAGCCGGTTACAAGAAGTTCCGGGGGTGCAGTTGATTGATATGGATACGCTGCAGAAAATTACTGAAAAAAATCAGAATGAGCGGGAAAAACTGGCGGCAGATTGTGAACAGGTTATTGAGGAAAAGGTGCAGGAGACGATGGAATGGCTTTTATTGAGCCGTGTGGATGGCACGATTGAGACGCTGCAGAAACGGTGTTCACAGATTGAGACGGACAGTTATGAATATTTAAATCGAAAAATTCCTCTCAATCACAGAGAGCAGAAATTATTGAAAAAGGTGCTTCATGCTTCTTTGCAGCGCTTGATTCGTGAGCCGATTCAGGAATTAAAGCAGTTGGAGGACGAAGAAAAGCAGAAAGAGTACCAGAATATATTAAAAACATTATTCCGAATGTATGAAGATGAATAAAAATATAAGCGTAACCTTATACTTTTATTTAAAATTGCTATAAGCAAAACGTTATAATATAGCATGGAATATATTTACAAAGTTATACCTTAGTGTTACAATAATCTCAAAGAGAGGGATCGTATACGAAACAGGGGTTGTTTACGGGGCGGTTTCAAAAACAAAAAATGATTGGAGGACACAAGGTTGAAAAAACAGTTTTGTAAAACAATGAGTTATGTGATGACGGCAGCATTGCTTCTTGGCGTGTCAATGCCATCTTCACCGGCAGCAGCAAAGAAAAAGGCACCGAAACTTAGCACAAAGAAAGTAAGCATTTCGGTTGGACAGAAAAAGACGATTAAGCTGAAGAATGGAAAGAAAGCAGTTTGGTTCATTATGTCAGGTAAAAAGGTTGTTAGTCTTTCGAAGAAAAAGAAAACAAGTGTCGTAGTAAAAGGAAAGAAAGCCGGAAAGGCAGTCGTATTAGCAAAGGTTGGAAAGAAAAAACTGACTTGCAAAGTTACTGTTAAGGCAAAGAAGCCGGCAGTTACAAAAGCACCGGCAGTTACCACTGCACCAAACACGAATAAACCAAGTACGGCACCGACAGCAACACCAACAGCTGTAGTACCGACACCAACCGCTACTCCGGCAGCAGGAGCAAGCAAACCAACACCAAAACCAACAGTAGCACCGGAATTTGTATCTTCTGAGTTCAAATATGATGGTCTTGACCAGAGTTGGATTGACAAAAACATTGACCCAGAAAAACCGGTTGTTGCATTGTCATTTGATGATGGTCCGGGAGGTTATTCGGAATTTGTTGATTATGGTATGCAGATTCAGAAGGCTTTGACAGCAGCAGGCGCTCATGCAACATTCTTCTACATCGGTGCTCATATTGAGCATGATGAGGAGTCCAGAAATGAAGTCCTTGCAGCGAAAGAGGCTGGATTTGAGGTGGCAAACCATTCTTATGATTCCAATGGGTTGAATAGCGTAGGACCAGAAGTGATTAAAGAGAAAATTGCTAAGACAGATGAGCTTCTTTCGGAAATCACCGGATACAAACACTTCTTGTTCCGTGCGCCAAATGTTGCTTATAGTCAGGCGATGTATGCAGTAATCGAGAAACCGTTTATCGATGTATCGATTTGGAGTCAGGATTATCAGAATTCGACAACGAAGGATAATTTGGTAAACAATGTAATCAATAACTTAAAAGATGGCGGTATCATTAACATGCATTCCGTTCATGAAAAAACAGCACAGGCAGTTCCGGAAATTCTAGAGCAGTGCAAAGACAAAGGATATCAGGTTGTTAGTGTTTCTGAATTGTTTGCTATTAAAGGCAAAAAGCTTATGACAGGTGTGAAATACAATAACGCTGAGTAAGATTTGAAAATGGATTGTTGAAAAGCAGGGCTGTTATAATAAAATAGTTTAAAGATGGCAAAAGAAGTTTGTTCGATATAAACGAATGGAACTTCTTTTGCTATTTTTATTTTATACGCAGATATGCCGCTCTTTGGTTGCGGCGTCTCTTTATCTGTGATAAAATAGAATAAATGGCGTGAAAGGAGCATGCATATGACAGGGATTGTTTTTGAAGGTGGGACATTTCGACCGATTTTTAGCTGCGGTGTGATGGATGCACTGTTGTCGGAGAATATATTACTGCCTTACTGTATTGGTGTTTCCGCTGGAATTGCGGATGGCGTCTCGTATATTTCTAAACAACCACAGAGAAATTTGGAAATTATGCAGAAATACCGCAATGATAAGCGATATATGAGCCGGAGTAACTGGAAAAAATATAAGAGTATTTTTGGACTGGATTTTGTTTTTGGAGAAATTCCGGACCACTTAATTCCATTTGATTGGGACACCTTTCGTTCATATGAGGGAACTTGTCTGGTTGGTGTGACAAATGCAAAAACCGGACAGATTGAGTATAAAAACGCAATGGATATGGATGAGAAATTTACAATGCTTCGTGCAACCTGCGCATTGCCAATGTTTTTTCCGGCGATTGATTTGGACGGACAGAAGTATTACGATGGCGGGCTGGTTGACCCGATTCCGTTTAAAAAAGCGTTAGATGACGGTTGTGACAAATTAATTGTTGTGCTTACGCAGCCACGCGGTTTTGTGAAACGTTATGGCAAATATGATAAAATGGGTGCTAGAATGCTAGGACATAAATATCCGGAGATTAAACGAGTGATTATGGAGAGACCGGACCGCTACAATGCTATGGTGAAAGAGTGTGAGGCGTTAGCGAAGGAAGGAAAAGTGATGATTCTACGGCCGAACCATTTGCTGAACAGCTTTGAAAGTGATGTGCGGAAACTGGAAATGGCTTATTGGCATGGTTACCGCATGACGAAAGAGAAAATGAAAAAAATCAAGAGGTTTATTGAGGAATAAAGGAGATTGCAAATGAAACAACAAAAGCAGCAAAAAGAATATGGGAAAAAGTTTTTTGTGCCAATTTTGCTTATACTGGCAGTGCTTCCATTGATTACCAATGCACATATTTATGATAATGGATTGAGTAAACAATTATGGTCATCGGCAAATGGTCAGGTGACGGATTTCTTTTTGTATTATAAATCACATTTTCTGATGATACTGGGTGCTATTGTTACGGTGATTTTGGCATATTGGCTTTGTACTGGTGAAAATGGCAGATTGTTTGATAAAAATGCGTGGATTCCGTTGATTCCGGCATCGGTGTTTGCCCTGTTTTCGCTGTTTTCAGCGATGGGAGCGGTGCATGCAGAGGATGCGTTCTTAGGCGGTTATGAGCAGTTTGAGGGCGTGTTTGTCCTTCTTATTTATGTAATTTGTTTTATATTTGTATACGGTTACGTGAAGAAAGAAGAGGTAGTGGAGTGGCTTCTTAACGGACTGACTGCCGGTTCTTGTGTTGTCAGTGTTCTCGGTGCATTCCAAACGTTTGGTCTGGACTGGATTCAGAGTGCATGGGCAAGGCCTTTGGTTACGACTGAACTGGCTGGCAGAAGTGGATTTAATATTAAATTGACATTTGGCAAGGGCATGGCATATTCTACACTTCACAATCCGAACTATGTTGGTTCATATGTAGCGGTTGTTTTACCGATTACGATTCTTTTGCTTTTTACGGCAAAGAAAATGACATTTCGTGTACTGGCTCTGATATCTACCGTTTGCCAGTTGATTATGCTGTATGGCTCACAGTCATTGACCGGACTGATTGGTGTTGCCGGAGCTGTTATTGCAGCACTGATTTTTCTGCTTCCCTATGCGAAAAAGCATCTGCTTGTTTCGGTTGGAGCGGTTGTTGTGTGTATTGCTGCGGTGGTCTGCGTGCTCGTTGCAAAACCCGGCATTTTAAACCGATTTACGGGCAGCGAGGGAGAAAAAACGACGAATACTATTTCGTCCATTCAGACAAAGAAAAATTCGTTTGAAATTGTGACCGGCAGCGGAAAGACGGTTGTGGGAGGGTTTACTTCGACTGACAGTATCGGTTCCTTTTCTTTGAAGGATAAAAAGGGAAAAACACTGGAGACTGCGACAAATAATAATGTTGTGACGATTGCAGAAAAAGGATATGAGAAGATTAAATTCTCAGCATCTGCTGTTGAAGTTGATAAAACAACGATTCCGTGTCTTGAAATTGGTGCAGACGGAAAAACGTGGGATTTGGTGAAAAAAGATAATAAACTTTTGTATTATAATCCGCAGGGACGATTGGACAAACTGAGAAAAGTGGATTCGATTGGTTTTGAAAATAATTACGATTTTGCGACCCGCCGTGGTTATATTTGGTCACGTACATTTCCAATGCTTAAATCAACGGCCTTGATTGGTGTTGGTGCGGATAATTTTGTATATGAATTTCCGAATAATGATTATGTGGGAAAAGTGAATTCTGAGTTTAATGCGCAGCTTATTACGAAACCGCATAATATGTATCTTCAGATTTGGACGCAGGACGGTATGCTTGCCTGTCTGGCATTGATTGCTTTGTACGTGATGCTTGTTATTGCAACATGGAAGAATTGCATGAATGCAGAGAAAAAGACATGGCTTCAAAAAACAGCAATGGCAATTTTTTGTGGTGCCAGTGGTTACATGGTAGTTGGTCTTGCAAATGATTCAAGTGTATGTGTGGCACCTTTGTTCTGGATCCTTATGGGACTTGGGTTTGCCGTAAATCATATGATAAAACGCAGTAAAGCGAAAGAGGAAGAACAGTAAAATACGGAGGTGATTGTATGGCTCGAAGATGCAGTGTGGAAAGAGCAAATAAACAAATTGGCGGTTTCGCCAGTGCAAAGAAAAATATGGTGATTCAGTACGAAGGACGTGAACGTTCGACAAAGCATTTGTTGGAATTGATTCACGATGATGTTTTAACAAAAGGAGTTGCAGAAGAGGAAATTGAACAGCTTGATATTTACGTGAAACCGGAAGAACAAGCAGTTTATTATGTGGTGAATCAGAAAATTGAAGGCCAGATTGCATTCTAAAAGGATGTGGGACAAGAATGTCGGAAAGGAAGAAAATTATGGCAACGGTTTATGTAATTGCAAACCAGAAGGGCGGTATTGGTAAGACGACAACCGCTACAACATTAGCAGGGATTTTGAATCAAAAAGGAAAAACTTTATTAATTGATGCGGACCCGCAGGGGAACAGCACAAGTACCTATCAGGCAGCAATTGAGGATACGGCAACTCTTTATGATGTCATGGTTGATGAGGACCCGGTGCCGCTTGATGAGGCTGTGCAACACATGGAGAACGGAGATATTGTAGCTTCGGACCCATTGCTTGCCAAGGCGGGAAAACTTTTAGATGGAAATGTGGAAGGAATGTACCGTTTGCAGGATGCGCTTGAAATGTTAGACGGCTATGATTACATCGTAATTGACACAGCACCATCTCTTGATATTGTATTGTATAACTGTCTGATTGCTGCGGACGAAGTAATTATCCCGGTCACGGCGGATGCCTTTGCACTGCAGGGACTAACAAAACTCAGCGATACAATTCATGCTGTTCAAAAGCGCCAAAACCGCAATTTGCAGATCGCCGGTCTTTTGCTTGTGAAGTACGCCGGCCGCTCCAATTTGGAAAAAGATGTGCGTCAGGAAATCGAGGAAGTTGCCACACAGCTTGGCACTAAATTGTTCCCAACGGCAATTCGCGAGTGCGTCAAAACAAAAGAAGCACAGTTGAAAAAACGACTGCTCAGCGATTATGCGCCAAACTGTACTACGATGCAGGATTACAACCAGTTTGTAGAAGAACTGCTTGGAAAGTAAGATACATAAATGAAATATCTTGTGTTATATAAGGATGTCAGGGGCAAGCTTTTTGCTCGGGCATCCTATTTTATTGCTTATTTTCCAATGCCATATTCTTTCATAAGTTCTTTTTGATAGTCAGTATCTACCATGGCACGCTGCATGTCTTCCAAACGGTTGTCGTCTAGTAAACGGAGATTTAAGGTGTTAATTTCATGGATGCCGCGAGCTTCGCCACGTTCTTCATACATATCTAAAAGTACACACATATTGATATGTCCTCCTTTTTCGTTTTGTTTATCGATTAACTGTTTTTCCTTTATGTAACGGTCGTCATTTGCGACAGCGACCAGCCAATCTGAAAAGGCTTCTGGATGGTCAAGTTTAAAATCCGTTGTGCGGAAAAAAGATTCTAATTTTTCTTTGTCATTTTTGCATGAC
>OBAM01001116.1_pt1 | contig 18754 bp, 16 predicted proteins | sample 1517751 | NCBI WGS metagenome assembly OBAM01 (sample SAMN04571703, study PRJEB22368) | human gut metagenome | biome: human gut; material: stool | host: Homo sapiens | place: Luxembourg | collected 2012-10-18
CTCATAGCGGAAGCCGGAGGCCACCAGCTTGGTCACACTCTCGACGACGGCCATCCGCGCGCCCACATACTGGTTGGCGCTCATCAGGTAGGGGTTGTAGCCCCAGGCCATGCCGGAGCAGGTGTTGGTCTCGCCATCCACGGGCAGCTTTGCCACCATGGCGTTCTGGGGGGTCAGCTGGTAAGCACCGCCAAAGGGCATCAGGACGGTGGCGGCACCAATGGTGCTGTCGAACCGCTCAGAAAGGCCCTTCTTGCTGCAGATGTTCAGGTCGCCCACCATGTTCTTCATCTTCTGGCTGAAGGTGATGCCGGCCCACTGGGGCTGCCAGACGGTGCCCTGCTCCACATGGACGTTCTGGTGCTTCTCCGCACCGTTGGAGTTCAGGAACTCGCGGCTGATGTTGACGATGGACACGCCGTTCCACACCATGTTCAGGCGCTTTTCCTCGGTGACCTTCGCCACAGGGGTGGCCTCAAGGTTCTCCTCGGTGGCAATGGCGATGAACTTGTCCACATCCTCGGGGGCAAGGGCAACAGCCATGCGCTCCTGGCTCTCGCTGATGGCCAGCTCGGTGCCGTCCAGGCCGTCATACTTCTTGGTGACCTTGTTCAGGTCGATATACAGGCCGTCGGCCAGCTCGCCGATGGCAACGGAAACACCGCCCGCACCAAAGTCGTTGCAGCGCTTGATCATCTTGCAGGCATCCTCACGGCGGAACAGGCGCTGGAGCTTGCGCTCGATGGGCGCATTGCCCTTCTGCACCTCGGCACCGCAGTGGTCCAGGCTGCCCAGATTGTGGGCCTTGGAGGAGCCGGTGGCACCGCCGATGCCGTCGCGGCCGGTGCGGCCGCCCAGCAGGACGATGACATCCCCGGGGGCGGGGCACTCGCGGCGGACATGGGAAGCGGGAGTCGCACCCACCACAGCGCCGATCTCCATTCGCTTTGCCACATAGCCGGGGTGGTAGATCTCATCCACCTGGCCGGTGGCAAGGCCGATCTGGTTGCCGTAGGAGGAGTAACCGGCAGCGGCAGTGGTCACCAGCTTGCGCTGGGGCAGCTTGCCGGGCAGGGTCTCGCTGACAGGCTTGAGCGGGTCGCCTGCGCCGGTCACACGCATGGCCTGATAGACATAGCTGCGGCCGGACAGCGGGTCACGGATGGCACCGCCGATGCAGGTGGCCGCACCGCCGAAGGGCTCGATCTCGGTGGGGTGGTTGTGGGTCTCGTTCTTAAAGAGGAAGAGCCAGTCCTCATCCTTGCCGTTCACATCACACTTGATCTTGACGGTGCAGGCGTTGATCTCCTCGGATTCGTCCAGATTCTTGAGGATGCCCTGCTTCTTCAGCTCCTTGGCACCGATGGTGGCAAGATCCATCATGCAGCGGGGCTTCTCCTCACGGCCCAGGTCGGCGCGCATGGCCATGTAGCGGTCAAACGCTGCCTGCACCACGGCATCGTCGATCTGGACATCATCCAGAATGGTGCCGAAGGTGGTGTGGCGGCAGTGATCGGACCAGTAGGTGTCGATCATCTTGATCTCGGTGATGGTGGGGTCGCGGTGCTCAGAGCGGAAGTACTCCTGGCAGAACTTGATATCGCCCAGATCCATGGCCAGGCCCTTTTCGTCGATGAACTTCTTCAGGCCCTCTTCGTCCAGCTCGTTGAAGCCCTCCAGCGTGGCCACAGCGGTGGGCACGGGATACTCCATCTTCAGGGTAGCTTTGGTCTCCAGCGAAGCCTCGCGGGCCTCCACCGGGTTGATAACATACTTCTTGATCTCTGCCACCTGCTCATCGGTCAGGGAACCCTCCAGCAGGTAGACACGGGCAGAGCGGACCAGCGGGCGCTCGCCCTGGCTGATGAGCTGGATGCACTCGGCGGCAGAATCGGCGCGCTGGTCGAACTGGCCGGGCAGGTACTCCACAGCAAAGGAAATGCCCTCGAATTCAGGCAGCTCCGCATAGGTGTTGTCCACCGGCGGCTCACTGAACACGGTGGTAGCGCACTGGTTGAACAGTGCCTCGTCGATGCCCTCCACGTCATAGCGGTTCAGCAGGTGCAGGCCGCTCAGGGACTGGATGCCCAGCAGGCTCACCAGCTCATTTTTCAGGCCCTGGGCTTCCACATCAAAGCCGGGCTTCTTTTCCACATAAATACGATAAACCATGGGTGAATCCCCCTCTTTTTTATTGTTCAGCGATTGCTTTCAGCGCTCTCATACCAATATCCGTGCGCTTATGCAGCTTTTCAAAGCTGATCTTCTCAGCGGCGGCGTATGCCTGCGTGATGGCGGCGGTCAGGCGGGGCGCAGTTGCAGTCACGCCCAGCACGCGGCCGCCGTTGGTGACCAGCGTGCCGTCCTCACGCAGTGCCGTGCCGGAGTGGTAAACTGTGATGTTTCTCTCCCCTTCCAGCTGGCCGTTGGTCAGGCCGGAAATGGGCTTGCCCTTTTCATAGGACACCGGGTAGCCGCCGGAGGCCAGAATGACACAGCAGGCCGCGCCCTCGGAGAATTTGACCTCGGTATCGGCCAGCGTGCCCTCGGTGCAGGCAGCCATGATCTTCAGCAGGTCACTCTCCAGCAGAGGCAGCACCACCTGGGTCTCGGGATCGCCGAAGCGGCAGTTGTACTCGATGACCTTGGGGCCGTCCGGGGTGAGCATCAGGCCGAAGTACAGGCAGCCCTTGAAGGGGCAGCCCTCGGCGTTCATGGCCTGAATGGTGGGCAGGAAGATCTTTTCCATGCACTCGGCAGCAATGGCCGGGGTGTAGTAGGGGTTGGGGGCCACGGTGCCCATGCCGCCGGTGTTCAGGCCGGTGTCGTGATCGTTGGCACGCTTGTGATCCATGCTGGACACCATGGGCTTGACCACCTTGCCGTCGGTAAAGCTCAGCACACTGACCTCGGGGCCGGTGAGGAACTCTTCCACCACCACATGGTTGCCGGAAGCGCCGAACTTTTTGTCCAGCATGATCTCCTTCACGCCGTCGGCGGCCTGTTCCTCGTTCTCGCAGATCAATACGCCCTTGCCCAGTGCCAGTCCATCGGCCTTGATGACCACGGGGTACTTGCCCTTTGCCTTGATGTAATCCATGACCTTGGCGGGGTCATCAAAGGTGGCATAATCTGCAGTGGGGATGCCGTATTTCTTCATCAGGTCCTTAGAGAACACCTTGGAGGCCTCGATGCGGGCAGCGGCCTTGTCCGGGCCAAAGGCAGGGATGCCCACTGCAGCCAGTGCGTCCACCATGCCCAGCGCCAGCGGGTCATCCTGCGCCACGACCACATAATCAAACTTTTCCTCAGCGGCAAAGGCCACCATGGTCTCTACGTCCGTAGCCTTGATGTTCTTGCATTTGGCATCATAGCTGATGCCGCCGTTGCCCGGAGCGCACCAGATCTCGCCGCAGTCCGGGCTCTTCTTCAGTGCCTTGATGATGGCGTGCTCGCGGCCGCCGCCGCCGACCACTAAGATTTTTTTAGCCATTTTAACATCTCCTAAAATATTCGTTTCTGCTTCTCTGTCAGCGTCCTCACCCTCTCAGGCGCTTCGCGCCAGCTCTCCCAAAGGGAGAGCCAAGACTGGCACTAACACCAGCAGCTACTAACGGGATGCTGCCAAAGGCTCCCCCTTTGGGGGAGCTGGCAAAGCCGACAGGCTTTGACTGAGAGGGCGAACCAGTTTTCCTTTTTAGTGATGGAACAGCCGGATGCCGCAGAACGCCATGGCAATACCATACTTATTGCAGGTGTCAATGACCTGCTGGTCGCGGATAGAGCCGCCGGGCTGGACAATGGCGGTCACGCCGGAGCGGCGGGCACGCTCGATGTTGTCGCCAAAGGGGAAGAAGGCATCGGAACCCAGGCAGACACCGGTAACATGGCTCAGGTACTCTTTCTTTTCCTCCGCGGTCAGGGGTGCGGGCTGCTCGGTGAAGGTCTCGGCCCAGACATCGTCGCCGATGACATCCTCGGGGGTGTCACCGATATACACATCAATGGCATTGTCGCGGTTGGGCTTGGCGACATCGTCACGGAAGGGCAGGTTCAGCACCTTGTCCATGTGGCGCAGCTGCCAGTTGTCGGCCTTCTGGCCTGCCAGACGGGTGCAGTGGATGCGGCTCTGCTGGCCGGCACCCACGCCGATGGTCTGACCGCCTGCGGTGTAGCAGACACTGTTGGACTGGGTGTATTTCAGGGTGATGAGGGCAATGATCAGGTCCCGCTTCTGCTCCTCGGTCACGCTCTTGTTCTCGGTGACCCAGTTGGTCAGCATGGTGTCGGCGTTGATGGTCAGCTCGTTGCGGCCCTGCTCAAAGGTGATGCCGTACACCTGCTTGTGTTCCACAGGGGCGGGCTTGTAGTCGGGGTCAATGGCCACCACATTGTAGTTGCCCTTTTTCTTACCGGCCAGAATGGTCAGAGCCTCCGGCTCATAACCGGGGGCAATGATGCCGTCAGAGACCTCATGCTGGATGAGCTTTGCGGTGGGCACATCGCAGACATCGGAGAGGGCGATCCAGTCGCCAAAGGAGGACATACGGTCAGCACCGCGGGCACGGGCGTAAGCGCAGGCCAGCGGAGAGAGCTCAAAGTCCGGGGCAATGTGGTACATCCTGCGCTCCACATCGGTCAGGGGCAGGCCCAGGGCGGCACCCGCCGGGGACACATGCTTGAAGGATGCGGCGGCGGGCAGACCGCAGGCCGCCTTCAGCTCCTTGACCAGCTGGATGGAGTTGAGGGCATCCAGAAAATTGATGTAGCCGGGCTTGCCGTTCAGCACAGTCACGGGCAGGTCGGAGCCATCTTCCATATAGATGCGGCTGGGCTTCTGGTTGGGGTTGCAGCCGTACTTCAGTGCGAGTTCGTTCATTGATGCATCCTCCTTAAGTCTTCGTTATTCCGCTTCGGCATCGAGTTTTGCCAGCAGCTCCAGCTCCTCGGGCAGCAGTTCAGGCTCCTCGGGGTCGTCCAGATCGCTGTTGACAGCATCGTATTTGTTGAAGATCATATCGCCGGTCTCGCCGCTGTCCAGGTCGATGACGCGGGCAAACAGGCTGACCTTGTTGTCGGGGTTCAGGTTCTGCCACAGACCATGGGCAAAATCGCCGATGGTGCGGGGGCAGGCAAAGCGCAGGGGTTCGCCCTCAAAGCTGGGGATGGGGTTTCCGTTGTGCTTGTAGGTGCTGATGAAATGGCCCTCACCGGCCACAGGCTGGGGGTAATCAAAGAAATAGCGCTGGACGCTGTCGCCGTTGCCGTCGGCAGATTTCAGGATGCTCATCTGGTAGCTGCCATCAGCGTACACCACAGCGGAGATGCGGGGGGTGTAGTTGGGGCCGTCCGGCTCAAAGGTGCGGGTGCGCAGGGCATCGGCAAAGCTCTTGCCCTGACTCATCAGGTCAAAAATGGTATCGGTCTGGTCGCCGTTGGTCACGATATGGGTCTTGCCCAGGGTCAGCACGGGGTTATAGATGATAAGGCTGGGGTCCTCCAGCTTGTCGGGGTCTGCAGCCATGGTGCAGATGCCGCCGCGCTCGGGCACGGGGTCGAACACGCGGTTGCGGCTGTTCTCACTGCGGCCCATGATAAAGTAGCCGATGAACATCTGACGGCCATCGGGGGCCATTGCCACTGCAATGCCGCGGCCGGGGTACTCGTTGGAGGCCAGATAATCGTTCAGGTTGATCTTTTCCATGTCAAATTCTCCTATTACGGAACTCCCCCAGTCGCCTGCGGCGACAGCCCCCTCGGAGAGGGAGCCTCAAGCCTCCCTCCTTGAGGGAGTTGGCACACCGTCAGGCGTGACGGAAGGAGTTTTTACTCGATCTCGCCGCTGCACACCATGGCAACTGCCTTGGGCAGCAGCTTCCACTCGGCCTGCTCCATCACCCGCTTCTGCAGCACCTCGGGGGTGTCGCCGGGCAGGATCTCCACTGCCTTCTGCAGCAGGATGGGGCCGCCGTCGCACTCCTCGTTGACAAAGTGCACGGTGGCACCGGTCACCTTGCAGCCCCGGGCCAGAGCAGCCTGATGGGGGCGCAGGCCGTACATGCCGGGCCCGCAGAAGGACGGGATGAGCGCCGGGTGAACATTCAGGATGCGGCGGGGATAGGCTTCAATGACACTGGGGCCCAGCACGGAAAGGAACCCGGCCAGCACCACCAGATCGATGTTGTGGCTTTTCAGCGTTTCCAGCAGGGCCGCGTCAAAGGCCTCACTGTTCTCGTAATCCTTGCGGCGGACCACAACACCCTCCACACCGGCCTTTGCGGCCCGCTCCAGCGCGTAGACACCGGGCTTGGAGGCCACGACCAGCGTGATCTTACCGTTGGGGTTCTCGCCCCGGGCTTCGCTGTCCAGCAAGGCCTGCAGATTGGTGCCGCCGCCGGAAACCAACACAGCTACATTCAGCACAGTTCCACACCGTCCCCTTCAGCGATGACACCCAGCTTGTAAGCCTCGGGCTCGCCGTTGGCGTGGAAGATCTCCAGCGCCTTGTCGGCCTGTGCGGCAGGAACGGTGAGCACCATGCCAACGCCCATGTTGAAGGTGTTGAACATATCGTGCTCGGAGATGTGGCCGGTCTCCTGCATCAGGTGGAAGAGGGCAGGAATGCGGACATCTTCCTTCTTGATGCGGGCACAGCAGCCCTTTTTCAGGCTGCGGGGGATGTTCTCATAGAAGCCGCCGCCGGTGATGTGGGAGATGCCCTTGACATCCACCTCTTCCAGCACCTTCAGCACCGGCTTGACGTAGATCTTAGTGGGAGCCAGCAGGGCATCGCCAAGGGTCTTGCCGCCCAGCTCGGCGGGGGTGGTGTGCAGAACATCGGGATCGTTGTCAATATCAAAGATCTTGCGCACCAGCGAGAAACCGTTGGAATGAACACCGGTGGAGGGCAGAGCGAGGATGACATCGCCAGCCTGCATGGTCTCGTTGCTCAGGATCTTTTCCTTGTCCACAACGCCCACGGTGAAACCGGCCAGATCGTACTCATCCTCCGGCATCATGCCCGGGTGCTCGGCAGTCTCACCGCCCACCAGAGAGCAATCAGCCTGCACGCAGCCCTCGGCCACGCCCTTGACGATCTCGGCGATCTTCTCAGGGATGTTACGGCCGCAGGCGATGTAATCCAGGAACACCAGCGGCTTTGCACCGGCGCAGATCACATCGTTGACGCACATGGCAACGCAGTCGATGCCAATGGTGTCGTGCTTGTTCATGATCATGGCGATCTTCAGCTTGGTGCCCACGCCGTCCGTGCCGGAGATCAGAACAGGGTGCTTGTAGCCGGTGCAATCCAGCTCAAACAGGCCGCCAAAGCCGCCCAGACCGCCAATGCAGTGCTCGTTCATGGTGCGGGCAACATACTGCTTCATCAGTTCAACGGAGCGGTAACCGGCAGTGATATCCACACCGGCAGCTGCGTAACTCTCAGAATAGCTCTTTTCCATCTTCTTACTCTCCTAACTTTTTCTCGTTTTTGGGACGGTCATTCAGGTGGCGTTCATGGATATCGGTGGAAAGCACCTCTTCCGGCCTCACGGCATACTCGCCGGTAAAGCAGGCGGTGCAGAAACCGCATTTTGCGTTCTTGGCCAGCTGCACCACATGCTCGGTGGACAGGTAGCCCAGGGTGTCGGCCCCGATGATCTCATTGATCTGCTCCACATTGCGGCCCGTGGCCACCAGCAGCTTCTGGTCGGGGATGTCAGTGCCGAAGTAGCAGGGGTATTTGAACGGGGGGGCCGAGACCCGGAAGTGGACTTCCTTTGCACCGGCATCCCGCAGCAGCTTGATGATGCGGGCGGAGGTGGTGCCGCGCACGATGGAGTCATCCACCAGCACGACCCGCTTGCCCTTGACGGTGCTGGACACCACGTTCAGCTTGATGCGCACGCTGTTTTCGCGCTGCTTCTGGCTGCCCTGGATAAAGGTGCGGCCGATGTATTTATTTTTGATGAAGCCGATGCCGTAGGGAATGCCGCTCTCCTGCGAGTAGCCGAGCGCCGCATCCAGACCGGAATCCGGCACGCCGATGACCACATCGGCCTCCACAGGGTGCTCCTGTGCCAGGAACCGGCCTGCCTGCTTGCGGGCCTCGTGCACCGAGCTGCCCTCGATGATGCTGTCCGGGCGGGAGAAATAGATGAACTCGAACACGCACATCTGGGTGTCCGGGCGGCCGCAGTGATCCTTGATGCTCCGCAGCTCACCGGTCTTTGTGTCGGCAATGACGATCTCGCCGGGCTCCACGTCCCGCAGCAGGGTCGCGCCCGCAGCATCCAGCGCACAGCTCTCGCTGGCAAAGACGTAGCCGCCGCCGGGCAGGGTGCCGATGCACAGGGGACGGTAGCCCCGGGGGTCGCGCACCGCAATGAGCTTGGTGGCGGACATGATCACCAGACTGTATGCACCCTCCAGCACATCCATCGTCTTGCTGATGGCAGTCTCAATGCTGCCCATCCGCAGGCGGTTGCGGGTGATGAGGTAGCAGATGACCTCGGTATCGGAGGAGCCGTGGAAGATGGCACCCTCGTTCTCCAGCTGACGGCGCAGCTCCAGGGCATTGGTCAGGTTGCCGTTGTGGCAGAGGGCCATGGTGCCCCGGCCATGCCGGACGATCATGGGCTGGGCGTTGGCCCGCACCCGGCTGCCGGCCGTGGCATAGCGGACATGGCCCGTTGCCATGTGGGCCGTGGGGGTGGAAAGACTGCCCAGCACGGCAGGGGTGAACACCTCGTTCACCAGGCCGAGGTCGCGGTGGCCCTGGATGACACCGTCATCGTTGACCGCAATGCCGCAGCTCTCCTGCCCGCGGTGCTGCAGCGCATACAGGGCAGAATAGGCGGCAGCGGCCACGTCCTCGGTGCCCGCCCGGTCGTAAATGCCAAAAACGCCGCATTCCTCGTGCAGCGGATATGCAAAATCAGACATTGGTTCTCCTTACAACTCTTTCAGTTCGTTCTGCAGCTTTTCTTCCTTGGCTGCGATCTGCTGTACCATGCTCGCCCGCTCGGCCTCCAGCTTCCCGGCCAGTGCATCATCGCTCAGAGCCAAGATCTCGGCGGCCAGCCAGGCGGCGTTCTTGGCCCCGTTCAGGGCCACGGTAGCCACCGGGATGCCGCTGGGCATCTGGACCGTGGCCAGCAGCGCGTCCAGACCGTCCATCGCGCCGCCCTTCATCGGGATGCCGATGACAGGCAGGGTAGTGTTGGCGGCAAAGGCACCGGCCAGATGGGCCGCCATGCCCGCCGCGCACAGGATCACACCAAAGCCGTTGGCCCGGGCATTTTTGGCAAAATCCGCGGCCTCGGCAGGGGTGCGGTGGGCCGAAAGGATGTGTGCCTCAAAGGGGATGTCCAGCGCCTTCAGCTGGGCACAGGCCCCCTTTACCACCGGCCAATCACTGTCCGAGCCCATGATCACTGCAACTTTCCGAATCATATCCGAACCTCTCTTTCTCCGTCTGCAAAACAAAAAAAAGCTGTGGTACACCTGCACCACGGCCTTTATTTCTGCGTATGCTCTCCCAGCGCTTTGCACAAAGCTGCACGATGCCCCTGAACAGCACGAATGGTGTTCTGTTCTGTGAAGCCCGACAGCATCTTCATCTTTGAAGTTCCCCTTTTGCTCTGCGCTTTTTCAGGCGGCACCCGGCATCCGCCGGGGTACCGTCTCTGTACTACATACAGTTTACGGCAAAAATTCCACTTTGCAAAGGCCCTTGGGGCAATTTCTCCCTTGTGTTCTCCCGCGTCAAAAAACTTTCAAAAGTTTTGTGCAGTTTCGACACCGTATTTCTTTTTAAGTATGACTTTTTTAGAAAATATAATAAAGTAAGTTTTATCTCACTGGGACAGGCCCCGCTCTGTACAGCCTCTTCGTCATTGCCTTGGCAGTAAGGGCGTTTTACCTTAGAAGATGATCTTCGCTGTTGTTGCCCTTGCTGCCCGGATGAGGTCGGCGGGTGCGCAGCACACCTGCGTACCAATGCGGCCACCGGAGACATAGACCTTTTCCTGAGCCAGCACGCTTTCATCAAACACGGTGGTGTACTGCTTTTTCATACCCACCGGGCTGCAGCCGCCGCGCACATAGCCGGTGACCTTATTGATATCGGCCACATGGATCATGGCTACGCTTTTTTCGCCCACGCTGCGGGCAGCGGCCTTCAGGTCAAGCTCTGCCGCCACCGGAATGACGAACACAAAGTAGTTTTTGCTGCTGCCCTGGGTCACCAGCGTCTTATATACGCAGGCCGGGTCCTCCCCCATGCTGGCGGCCACGGTCACGCCGTCCACCGCCACGCCCTCCTCGTGGGCATATTCGTGGGCTGTATAGGGCACCTTGGCCCGTTCCAGGATGCGCATGGCATTCGTTTTTGCTTCTTTTCCCATTGATGATCGCTCCTTGTAAACTCCTTGCCCTCTCAGGCTGCCCCTATTCTACCACTTTCTTTCCGAAATTTCAAAATTTCTCTTGACTTCAGTTCCCTGAAGTGTTATCATAGGCCCATGCTTCAGGAAACTGAACTTCACGAAAATAAATCACGGCAATGGAGCCGGTCTCCTGTGCCGTTTGTGTGAGAAGGATAAGGAGACGACCACCATGATCATTGTACTGAAACAGGATGCCCCCGACGCACAGGTCCGCGAGTTCTGCCACGAGCTGCAGGATATGGGGCTGCAGATCAACGACTCCAAGGGCAGCGACACCCACATTCTGGGCCTGATCGGCGACACCAAGGCCATTGCCGAGAGCTGGGTGCTGGCCAACCCCGTGGTCGAGACCTGCCGCCGCGTGTCTGAGCCTTACAAGAAGGCCAACCGCAAGTTCCACCCCGACGACAGCGTGATCGATGTCAACGGCGTGAAGATCGGCGGCGGCAACTTCGCCGTCATCGCAGGCCCCTGCAGCATCGAGAGCGAGGAGCAGATCACCTATTGCGCCCAGCGCGTTAAGGATGCAGGCGCTTCCCTGCTGCGCGGCGGCGCATTCAAGCCCCGCACCTCCCCCTACTCCTTCCAGGGAATGCGGAGCGAGGGCCTGGACCTGCTCAAGCTGGCCCGCCGCGCCACCGGCTCCCCCATCGTCACCGAGATCATGAACACCGAGCACCTGCCCCTGTTCGAGAATGTAGACCTTATCCAGGTGGGTGCCCGCAATATGCAGAACTTTGAGCTGCTCAAGGCCGTGGGCCGCCAGAAAAAGCCCGTGCTGCTCAAACGCGGCCTGGCCAACACGCTGGAAGAATTTGTGATGAGCGCCGAGTACATCATGGCCGAGGGCAACGAGAACGTTATCCTCTGCGAGCGCGGCATCCGCACCTTTGAGACCAGTATGCGCAACACCCTCGACCTGGCCGGTGTGGTCATGCTCCACAAAATGACCCACCTGCCCGTGGTGGTGGACCCCAGCCACGCCTGCGGCCACGCCTGGATGGTGCCTCAGCTGGCCAAGGCCGCTGTGGCCGCCGGTGCCGACGGCCTGATGATCGAGGTGCACAACAACCCCGCCAAGGCCAAGTGCGATGGTGCCCAGAGCCTGACCCCCGACCAGTTCGATGAACTGATGGGCTTTATCACCAAAGAAGTCGAGTTCTTTGGCAAGAAGATGAACTGAGAATGGAACGACCCTCTCGGCACGCGGCAGCGTGACTGAGGGGGTTGTTTTCTTTTGTCATCAAATATGGTATACTATGGTGTATTTTGAATTCACCCTTGAAATGAGGTATTTCTATGAAAGCTCATATTGCACGTAACCAGAATGCCGGCATCCCGCTAGCGCTGGGCTGGAACCTTTCTGCCGCCGACCGGGGCATTCTGGAGGGGATGGCCCCTGCTTTCGGGATGAAGCTGCAGCTGGTCTCCCCTGCCGATGCAGGCAGGACCGTGGCCCAGCTGCTGGGCGAGGTGGAGGTCAAGACCACCCGCACCCTAGTGCTGGAGCCGGGTGCTTATCCCCCGGCGCTGGTGCTGGCCAACTTCAAGGATAAGGATGTGGACACCCTGCTCGACCTGATGAAGCAGGCACAGGTGAACATCCCCCTCAAGGCCGTTGTGACCCCCACCAGCAAGAGCTGGGTGTTCGGTGACCTGCTGGCACATCTGCAGGAAGAGCACACCGCCTTTACCGCCGCAAAGGAGACCGCCAAAGCATGATGACCAAGCGTATTTTTTCCGCCCTGCTGGCGGCTGCGCTCAGCCTGAGCCTGCTGGCTGGCTGCGGCAGCACCTCCGGCTCCACCGCCTCCAGCGCTGCCGATGGGCCGCAGCGCTACTCCACCGTGTTCTATGATGTGTTCGACACCGTGACGCAGGTCATCGCCTACTGCGACAGCGAGGAAGAGTTCACCGCCCAGATGGACGCGCTCCACGCCGACCTTGTGGAGTACAACCAGCTCTATGATATTTATAATGATTACGATGGCGTGACCAACATCAAGACCATCAACGATAATGCGGGCACTGCCCCGGTGACAGTGGATGACAAGATCCTCGGAATGCTGGAGCTGGCCCAGACCATGTACGACACCACCGGCGGCAAGCTGAACATTGCGCTGGGCAGTGTGCTGAACATCTGGCACAACTACCGCGAGGCCGCACTGGCCGATGACAACGACAGCAACAACCAGCTGCCCACGCAGGAAAAGCTGGATGCTGCCGCACAGCACTGCGATATTGCCAACCTCATCATTGATGAAGATGCCAAAACGGTCTATCTGGCCGACCCGGCCATGTCGCTGGACGTGGGCAGCGTGGGCAAGGGCTACGCCGTGGAGCAGGCCGCACAGGCCGCCGAAGCCCGGGGCCTGACCAGTGCCCTCATCAGCGTGGGCGGCAACCTGCGGGCCATCGGCACCAAGCCGGACGGCTCCCAGTGGGTAGGCGGCGTGGAAAACCCGTGGAACTCCTCCGAGGTCTACACCAACGGCAGCTCCACTGTAGCCGCCGTCAAGATGAGTGACCTTTCCCTTGTGACCAGCGGCGACTACCAGCGCTACTACGTTGTGGACGGTGTGCGCTACCACCACCTCATCGACCCCGCCACCCTCTGGCCCGCCGCCTACTTTGACGGCGTGAGCGTGCTGGCTCCGGACTCCGGTGTGGCCGACTGCCTGACCACCGGCCTGTTCTGTCTGCCTCTGGAAGAGGGCAAGCAGCTCGTAGAATCGCTGGACGGCGTGGAAGCCCTCTGGTGCACCACCGATGGCGAAGTGGTCACCTCCAGCGGGTGGAGCGAGCATACGAATTAAATAAGGAACGACCCTCTCCGTCATTGCTTCGCAATGCCACCTCTCCCGAAGGGCGAGGCTATGCTGCCTTTATCCCAGGCCAGCGATAGGCTCCCCCTTCGGGGGAGCTGGCAAAGCCAACAGGCTTTGACTGAGAGGGTCGTTCTTTTACTTGATATCCAGTTCGGGCGGCACATCGATCTGGTCAGAGACGTACTTGCCGTTCTTTTTGCGCTGACGCACACACTCGGTGAGCAGATACTCGATCTGCCCGTTCACCGAGCGGAAGTCATCCTCAGCCCACGCGGCAAGGGCATCGTAGAGCTTCGCATTCAGGCGCAGGGGGATCTGCTTTTTCGGCTCTGCCATCAGTACAGGCTGCCGCTGTTCACAATGGGCTGCGCGTCACGGTTGCCGCAGAGCACCACCAGCAGGTTGGAGACCATTGCCGCTTTGCGCTCATCGTCCAGTTCCACCACTTTGTTCTCACTCAGGCGGTCCAGCGCCATCTCCACCATACCCACGGCACCGTCCACGATCATCTTACGGGCATCAATGATGGCGCTTGCCTGCTGACGCTGCAGCATGACCGCCGCGATCTCGGGGGCGTAGGCCAGATAAGTGATGCGGGCTTCGATGATCTCGATCCCGGCGGCGATGACGTTCTTCTGGATCTCGTCCTGGATGCGCTTTGCCACCACTTCCGAGGAGCCGCGCAGGCTGCCTTCGTCGGCCACACCATCGCCGGTGGTGTCCACGTTGGGAGCTACATCGTAGGGGTAGATGCGCACCACGTTGCGCAGGGCGCTGTCACACTGCAGGGACAGGTACTCCTTGTAGTTGTCTACATTGAACACGGCCTTGGCGGTGTCGGTCACCCGCCAGATCACCGCAATGCCGATCTCCACCGGGTTGCCCAGGCAATCATTGATCTTCTGGCGGGAGTTGTTCAGGGTCATCACCTTCAGGGAGATCTTCTTGCCGTCCTTCTCACGGTCAGCCTGCACCACAGGGCGCTGCTGAACATCACCGCTCTGGCTCAGGACCGTGCCCGCAGCCGGGTTGACGGCAGTACAGAAGGGATTGACCCAGTAGAAGCCCTCCCCCTTCAGGGTGCCGATGTAATCACCGAACAGGGTCAGCACCAGCGCTTCCTCGGGCTTGAGGACTTTCAGGCCCGCGAACAGGAAAATACCGATGATGGCATAGATGACAGCGATCGCCAGCGGGATAAAACCCAGGAAGGTGGTATACAGCATTACAAAACCGATGCCGCCCACCACAACCGCAGCCACATAACCCAGCAGGGTCAGCAGAAGCATGGTCATGCCGTTCTTCTTGGTCTGTAAGATCTTCTCTTCCATAAAATGTCCCTCCTTTACAGGGTTCGGAAGTTTCTTTCTGATATCAAAATCATATCATATTGTATTTTGATTGTCAAGAACTTCCGATAAACACAAAACCTCCCACTCGAATGAGCGGGAGGTTTTATTACGCACAGTTATAATTACCAGAACCAATACCGTTTCTTGACGGCGATATACACGATCAAGCAGACCACGGTCAGCGCACCGGCGGCGATGAAGAAGGTCCAGTTGATATTGGTGAAGCGCAGATTCTGGTTGGTCAGCAGGTAGCTGCCAGCCGTATCGGCGGTGATGGTGCCATCCTTGTAGCTGTTCAGGAACTGCCACTTTTCGCTGGTAGTGTTGTGCAGATACAGGCGGCTGTAAGCGGCGTTCTCACCGGTCAGGGTGATCTGCACCACGCAGGGCAGCGCACCGTTTTCGCCCAGCTGGAAGCTCAGGCCGTTTTCATCGGGGGCAAAGGTCAGGGCGGTGCTGAACCCGCCCTGGGTGCTCTTGATGCTGGTGCCATCGATCCGCAGGGTATAATCCTCGCCCAGCACGATCAGGCTGCGGCCCGTGGTGCGCAGGGCGCTCAGGATCTCGCCGGTAATGGCGGGCACGTCGCTCTGATAGAGGGACACTTCCTCCCCTGCGGCGTTCTGGATGGCGGCCACGGTGGCATCGGTGGTGACATTTTCCTCGGTGCCCTCACCGCTGGTGTCGCTGCTGCTGCCGGAGGTGGAGGCGGTGCGGTTGACGATGACCGTGACCGAGGTGGAGGCGGTGCCGTTGGAGACCACCACGGAGGTGGCACCCGTGGCAACGCCGGTGATGACACCGGAACCGCTGACGGTGGCAATGCTCTTGTCCTGGCTCTTGAAGGTCAGGCTCTGGCTGGCGGAGGCCGGCGATACTTTGCCGGTGATGGTCTTGGAGGAGCCCGGCTTGAGCACCACATAGTTGGTGTTCAGGGAGATGGACTGGCTGGAGACGGTGCTGGTGTTGGCCGCAACCACCGTAACGGTGGCCGTGCAGCTCACGTTGCCGTCCGTGGCGGTGATGGTGGCCTTGCCGGGGGCAACGCCGGTCACTTTGCCAAAGTTGTTGACGGTAGCCACCTTCTCATTGGAAGAGCTCAGGCTGACGTTGATATAGTTGGCCGCCGAGGTGGGCAGCACTGCCAGCGAGAGGCTGGTGGTCTCGCCCACGGCAATGGTGCTGGATGCAAGGGTGATATCCATTTCGGTGGCGATCATGCTGGCATCCGGCTGAGGGGTGATGGTATAGGTGCAGCTCACCCCGCCGCAGGTGGCGGTGATGTTGGCCGTGCCCAGGCCCACAGCCTGCGCCACGCCCTCACTGTCCACCGAGACAACATTGGGGTTGTCAGAGACATAGGTCACGCCGTTCTTGCTGGCGGCATTGGCGGGGGTGGTCACCGGGGAGAGCTGCTGGGCCGTGCCCGCCAGCGGGGCGGCATCGTAGCTGCCGGTCTCGATGCTCTCGGCGGTAACTTTATCCCAGGGAAAGCTCACCTTGGGCAGCGTGAGGGCCAGCGGCGTGGTAACAGGGCCGGCAGCCGACGCAGGCAGGGCGGCGGCACAGGCCAGCACACCCAGCAGAGCCGCGCTGGCGGCCAGCTGTTTCGGGTTCAGTTTCATTCTTTCGTACCTCTTGGGCGTGGAATCGGCGGGCGCTTAGCGGAACAGCACGCCCAGGGCCTCCATCACATAGTCAAAGTAAGTCAGTTCATCGTACTCCACACGGGCGGTGACGCTCATGCCGTTGGAGAGATCCACCTTGTCGCCGCTGGTGCTCACGACATAGGTGTTGTCCGGCTTGATGGTCATCTTGTAGTAGGACCCGCTGGTGTTGGTGGTCACGTCACTGTCGATGGAGGTAACAGTGCCGGTCAGGGTGCCGTAGGAATACTCCGACAGGCCGGTGATGGCGATCTTGCAGGGGTCGCCCACGTTGATCAGCGGCCGGTCGTTGACGGTGACAGCCGCCACGATCTCAAGGTCGCTGTTCTCGCTGGCAACGGTGGCCAGAGCGGAGCCTGCGCTGAGCACCATACCCACCTTGTAGGGGGTGTCCATGTGGATGACACCGGAAGTGGGAGCGTAGATGTAGTAATCGTTTGCGCCGGTGTTCAGGGCATCCAGCTGGGCCTCGATGTTGTCAATGTTGGCCTGCACGCTGGTCAGGTTGGCAGAAATAGACTGCAGGGTGGAGTAGTACAGGCTCTCCACCTCGCTCTGGTTCTGCTCCATCATGGTCTTGATCTGCTCGTCGGTGTAACCGGCGGCCTGATAGGGCGAAGCGTCGAACGCCTTCTGGCTGACCTGGCTCTTGTAGCTCTCGTACTGGTAGTAATAGGGCTGATCATCGATGTCGGTCTCGCTGAAGTAGTTCTTGTCGTCCTGAATGGACTTGAGCAGCTTCTCGTACTGGCTCTTTTGCTTTTTGTAGATGTCCAGCTGCTTCTGGTAGCTGTCCTGCTGGATGTCCAGATCGGTGCTCTTGATGTGGGCAATGAGGTCGCCCTCGGTGACATAGCTGCCCTCCGAGATGTTCAGCTCGGTGATGGAGCCGGAGTAACTGGACATGATATAGGTCTTGTTGGCCGCCTGCACTGAGCCAGTGGACTGGCTGACGTAGGTGCGCTTGTTCTGGGTGCTCCAGATCACCAGAAACACCATGAGGAAAGCCACCAGAAGAATGAGCGCGTAGCCAAAGGCCGGCAGCTTCTTCTCCATCATAATGCGGCGGTCCTGCAGGTCGGAAAGATTCTGAATGCGAGTGGTCATATTACTTCGTCTCCATAAAAACGTCCATGACACCGTTTTCGCTGTCCTGATTGACGTAGATGCTGTAGGTGGTGCCGGTCAGCTCGATCTCGTGCTCATAGGCATAGATGTTCAGCTTCTGGCTGGCAAGGCTGCTGTGGTCCATGGGGCCGGTGAAGTGGGCGTACAGGCAGCCCTTCACCCGCAGCACAGCGTCCTGCTCGTAGCCCGGCTCCAGGCGGGGGATGAGCTGATTGACCTGCATCATAAAATAGATCTGCGGCTCCGGGTTGGGGCCGGAGGTAAACTTGACGCACTGGATCACAGGGCCAACCGGCATGGCGCTGTGGCTCTTGATAAAGTTCTGCATCTGGGTCAGGATCACGCCCAGGTTGCCCAGCTCACTGGCATCGATCTTGCGTGCCAGAACGTTGGTCAGCTTCAGGGTCTTGTTTTCTGCAACTTGGATCTCTCTCATAATAATGTCCACCTGTTTCTTTTTTGTTTGCAATAAGCAATTGTAAGGGAAGGAATGGGGGAATGCTCAACCCCCCAGTCGCCTGCGGCGACAGCCCCCCCTAGTAGGGGGGCCTTTGGCATGGCGCAAAGCTCGCCCTCTTTGCCAAGGCCGCCCCTACTAGGGGCGGTGGCATTGCGGAGCAATGACGGTGGGGTTTGACTCCAGCAGGTGCTAGCGGCTCAACCCCCCAGTCGCCTGCGGCGACAGCCCCCGCTAATAGGGGGGCCCTTGACATGGCGCAAAGCTCATCCTCCTTGCCAAGGCCGCCCCTAGTAGGCAACAACGACGACCGCCGCCAATGGCGGAAACAGGAAGGAGTTGTTGGGGCAGCGGCCAGCAGGGCATGAGCGGCAGCGAAATGACCGCTGGGAGCCGCAACCCGTACGGTGGCATTGCGGAGCAATGACGGTGGGGTTATCCCCGTAACTCCGCAACACGGCGTTCTATTGTACTGTCAATCTGTGCACACACCGCATCAAGATGTCTGTCCACATCAAGGTTCGTAAACCGAAGCACCTGCACACCATACTGTTCCAGGATCGCAGTACGCTGTTCATCGTACTCCTTCCCCTGTTCAGTATAATGCTGTGAGCCGTCAAGTTCAATAACCAATCTTGCCAAAGGGCAATAAAAATCCACAATAAAGTGTTCAATCACCCTTTGACGATAGACTTTTACCGGGTAAGTACGCAGATAAGCATACCACAATCTTTTTTCCTGTGGTGTCATTTCATGCCGCAGGTCGAATGCTCGACCATTCAATCTTCCATCATACGGCAGATTTGTTATTGGCATCCCGGCACCTCCTCTAGCGGCTGAACCCCCCAGTCGCCTGCGGCGACAGCCCCCG
>OBAM01001120.1_pt1 | contig 18681 bp, 15 predicted proteins | sample 1517751 | NCBI WGS metagenome assembly OBAM01 (sample SAMN04571703, study PRJEB22368) | human gut metagenome | biome: human gut; material: stool | host: Homo sapiens | place: Luxembourg | collected 2012-10-18
AGACAGGCAGTTCGTTATGAGACTTCTGACAAAGAAGACGATTCGCTTGACTATGATGAGCTTTATGGACAAGAACGCATGAAGCGTGCAGCGATGGTGGCATCAGCGGGTTTTCATAACCTTTTATATATTGGACAACCAGGTTCTGGTAAGAGCATGAGTGCAAAAAGAATACCTACAATTATGCCCGAAATGACATATAAAGAGCAGCTTGAGGTGACAAAGATTTATAGTGTGGCTGGGCGTCTTGACTACAAGGAGGGACTTATAAAAAAGCGTCCGTTTCGAAGTCCGCATCACACAATTTCGGCGACTGCACTTGCTGGAGGAGGGCGATTTCCAAAGCCAGGAGAGATAAGCCTGGCACACCATGGAGTATTGTTTTTAGACGAGCTGGCAGAGTTTAAGCGTGATACACTAGAAATTATGAGGCAGCCGCTAGAAGATGGAAAGGTCACAATAAGCCGTGTCAATGGAAGCTGCAGTTATCCGGCAGAATTTATGCTTGTTGCAGCGATGAATCCGTGTCCGTGCGGCTATTTTCCAGACAGAAGCCGCTGCCGATGCAGTGTGGGTGAGATCAGACGTTATAGAGACCGTATTTCACGACCGATGCTTGATCGTATTGACATTTGCACGGAGGCCTTTGCAGTAAAATTTGATGATTTGTCAAAGGCAAAAAAGGGAGCGGATTCGTCGTCTATGCGTGCACGTGTCACAGAGGCAATTAATCGTCAGCGCATGCGCTATAAGGATGAGGGAATATTATTTAATTCGCAGCTTAAGGGATCAAGACTTTACAAATATTGTAATCTTGACCAGCAAAAAGAAGAACTTCTTCGTCAGGCATTTGAGTCAATGGGTCTTAGTGTTCGTGCAAGAGATCGGATTTTGCGCGTCTCAAGAACAATTGCCGATCTTGAGGGAAGTGAGCAGATTAAAGAAGCACATTTGGCAGAGGCGATAAGCTATCGGAGTATTGATCGAAAATATTGGGGGGATATGTAAAATGGAGCGAAAAAAAGCATATTACTGGTGTACATGCCTTCAGATGATTACACCTATTAAGGTGCGCCGTTTAATTGAGGAGGCTGGCGGTCCGAGTGAGGTTTTTGGACAAAGCGATGAGAAGCTTGTTCAAATGGGATTTACTGCAAGGGAGCAAAGAATTTATCATGAAGCCTGCGCAATGGAAAAAACAATAGAGGCGGAATACGAAAAGCTTTCACAGTCAGGAATTCGTTTTGTTACAATAGAGGATGAAGAGTATCCGGTGCTTTTAAAGGAAGTGGCAGACCGTCCGATTGGGCTTTTTGTGAAGGGGAATCTTCCAAAGTCTGATTTTCCTAAAATTGCAATTGTCGGAGCGCGTGCGTGCAGCAGCTATGGGAAGGAGTGTGCAGAGGAAATCGCAAGAGAGCTGTCAGCGGCAGGTGCACAGATCGTAAGCGGGATGGCATATGGCATTGACTGCTGCAGCCAAAAGGCAGCACTTGAGGCAGGCAGTTCATATGCAGTGCTAGGCGGTGGCGTTGATATATGTTATCCACGGGAAAATATTGGATTGTATGAAAAACTAATACGTCAAGGCGGCGTGATTTCTGAGATGCGTCCGAAAACACGCAGTATTCCCGTTCTTTTTCCGCGCAGAAACAGGATTATAAGCGGCATTTGTGATGCTGTCATAATTATAGAGGCACGAAAAAAGAGCGGTTCTTTGATTACGGCAGAATTTGCGGGTGAGCAGGGCAGAAGTGTCTATGCAGTGCCAGGTTCAATATTTTCAGATCTTAGTGAAGGATGTCATGAGCTGATTAGAAATGGTGCTGTACTGTTGTCATCACCACAGGAGATACTTGCAGATTTTAAGTTAGAAGCTGCAGCAAGAAAAATACATAGACAAAAGATGCCTTTGACAGAAATTGAACAGGATGTGTATCGCTTTATCGAAAGAGAACCTGTTCATATGGAAATTCTTTTGCAAAAAACAGGATATCCGGCTGGAACTTTATGCAGTGCATTATTTCAGATGGAGCTAAAAGGTTACATCAGCGAAGAAGCAGGAGGCTGCTATAAAAGAATATTTAATGTGTCAGATTCGTAAAATTTATATGAAATAAAATAAAAAGGGCTAAAAAGGGCTTGCAATCCGTAAAATAAGAGTGTATAGTGATTTCCGATTGAAAAAATGTACGCATGGTACATTGCTGGAGGAAAGCATGGCGAAGTATCTTGTTATCGTAGAGTCACCTGCGAAGGTTAACACTATAAAAAAATTCTTAGGAGCTAACTATCAGGTTATGGCTTCTAATGGGCATGTAAGGGATCTGCCCAAGAGTCAGTTAGGGTTCGATGTTGAAAATGATTACGAACCAAAGTATATTACAATCCGCGGAAAAGGGGATATTTTGGCGAAGCTTCGTAAGGAAGCAAAAAAGGCTGAAAAGATTTATCTGGCAACGGACCCTGACCGCGAGGGAGAGGCAATCTCATGGCATCTGTCGAAGGCACTGAAGCTGGAAGATGACCAGATTAAAAGAATCACTTTTAATGAGATTACAAAAAATGCAGTAAAGGCATCCTTAAAGGAGCCGCGCGCAATTAATATGAATCTGGTTGATGCACAGCAGACAAGACGTATCTTAGACCGTATGGTTGGATATGAGATCAGTCCGGTACTTTGGGCAAAGGTAAAAAGAGGTCTTAGTGCAGGAAGAGTCCAGTCTGTTGCACTTAGACTTATCTGTGACAGAGAGGCAGCAATCGAGGCATTTATTCCAAAGGAATATTGGAGTTTAGATGTTTTGCTTGACGTGCCAGGTTCTAAAAAGCCATTAAAGGCACAATTTTACGGAAAAGACTCCAAAAAGCTTACGATTGAAAATGAAACTCAGCTAAATGAAATTGTAAAGGCAGTGGAGAGCGACAAATTTGTTGTAAAGGAATTGGCGCATAAAGAAAGAAAAAAGAAGGCACCAATGCCATTTACTACAAGTACGCTGCAGCAGGAAGCTGCAAATCAGCTGAATTTTTCAACACAAAAAACGATGCGTATCGCACAGCAGCTGTACGAGGGTGTTTCAATTGAGGGTGAAGGTACGATAGGTTTGATTACGTATCTGAGAACTGATTCCACACGTATCGCAGCAGAGGCTGATACAGCAGCAAGAGCATATATTGAAAAAACGTATGGCGAAAAATATCTGACACAGGCAAAAAAAGAAGAGGCTGCCAAAGGCCATATTCAGGATGCGCATGAAGGTATTCGTCCTACAGATATCACAAGGGAGCCAGTCCGCGTAAAGGAATCTCTTTCACGCGATCAGTTCCGTTTGTACCAGCTGATTTGGAGACGCTTTACTGCAAGCCGCATGGCAGATGCCGTTTATATGATGAATCATGTACAGCTTGAATCAGGCGGATATGAGTTTTCAGCAGTCAGCTCAAAGCTTTCATTTGACGGCTTTATGAGTATTTATAATGACGGTGAAGAAAAAGCGACAAGCGCACCTGCTGTTGATCATCTTAGTGAGGGCATGGAGCTTTCCGTGAGTGAAAAAGAGACGCAGCAGCATTTTACGCAGCCTCCGGCTCACTTTACAGAGGCAACACTTGTTCGTATGCTTGAGGAAAAGGGAATAGGACGTCCTTCTACTTATGCACCGACAATTACTACTATTCTTGCACGTCACTACATCACAAAGGAAAAGAAAAATCTGTATGTGACGGAGCTTGGTCAGGTCGTAAACAACATTATGATGAAATCCTTCCCAATCATTGTAGATGCTGAGTTTACAGCCAATATGGAGTCTTTGCTTGATATGGTTGGCGAGGGCATGGTTGAGTGGAAGAGCATTGTTAGAAACTTCTATCCAGATCTTCATGAGGCAGTAGAGGCAGCAAACAGAGAGCTTGAGAGCGTCAAGATCGAGGATCAGCTGTCAGATGAATTTTGTGAGCTGTGTGGAAGGCAGATGGTTATTAAGTATGGTCCTCATGGAAAGTTTTTGGCGTGTCCTGGATTTCCTGACTGTCGAAATACAAAGCCATATCTTGAAAAGATTGGCGTAGCCTGCCCGAAATGCGGCAAAGATCTTGTCATCCGAAAGACGAAAAAGGGTCGTGTGTACTATGGCTGTGAGGGTGCACCAGATTGCGACTTTATGTCATGGAATCGTCCGACTGGACATAACTGCCCGAAATGTGGCTCTTATATGATCAAAAAGGGAAACAGAGAGTGCTGTTCTGATGCTGCGTGCGGCTATATTGCAAAGTCGGAGGAATAAATCTGACAAAACTGCGAAATATTCTTGTAAAATTATTCATTTTGTGATATGATACTGTACAAAGAATAAATTGCATTGGAGGAACCCAATATGAGCGTGCAGTTGCTGGATAAAACAAGAAAAATCAACAAACTTTTGCATAACAATAATACCAGCAAAGTTGTCTTTAATGATATCTGTGAGGTATTAAGTGAGATTCTGGAATCCAATATTCTGGTACTCAGCAAGAAGGGTAAGGTTTTAGGTTTCAGTGTCTGGAAGGATGTGGATGTAATTAATGAGCTGATGGAAAACAACATTGGATCATTTGCGGATCATATGCTCAACGAGCGTCTGTTAAGCGTACTTTCCACAAAAGAGAATGTCAATTTGGCTACACTTGGATTCTCTCAGGAAAACGGTGATAAATACCAGGCAATTGTAACACCAATAGAAATCGCAGGTGAGAGACTTGGTACACTGTTTATCTATAGAGAGCACACAGGATACGGCATTGATGATATCATCTTAAGTGAGTATGGCACCACTGTAGTAGGACTGGAGATGCTTCGTTCTGTAAACGAAGAGAGCGCAGAAGAAAATAGAAAGAAGCAGATCGTAAAATCTGCTATCAGTACACTTAGCTACTCTGAGTTAGAGGCAATTGTTCACATTTTCCGTGAACTCGACGGAAACGAAGGTGTACTTGTTGCAAGCAAGATTGCAGACCGCATCGGAATTACACGTTCTGTAATTGTAAATGCATTGCGTAAGTTTGAGAGTGCCGGTGTTATTGAGTCCAGATCATCCGGTATGAAGGGAACTTACATCAAGGTTCTTAATGATGTTGTATTTGATGAGTTGGCTAAGGTTAAGGTTAGTGCAGAGAATACATCAGGTACGAATGCATAAAAACGAAAAAAAATAGAAGAAAAAACAAAAAAAGCCTTGCAATTGTATTTTTTCCATGATATGATTGTAGGGCTTAAAAATTTAAAAAACACGTATGCGGTTGGCAGGTTTGGTGCTGCGCAAGCAGTTGCCTGTACGTATGGCATACGGAAGACAAACCAAAGGAGAGTAAAAACATGAGCGTTATTTCTATGAAGCAGCTGCTTGAAGCTGGTGTTCATTTTGGACATCAGACCAGAAGATGGAACCCTAAGATGGCTCCATACATCTATACCGAGAGAAACGGTATCTACATCATCGACCTGCAGAAGTCTGTAGGCAAGGTTGACGAAGCTTACAAGGCTATCTTCGACATTGCTGCAGAGGGCGGAAACATCCTTTTCGTAGGAACCAAGAAGCAGGCACAGGATGCAGTAGCAACTGAGGCACAGAGATGTGGTATGTATTATGTAAACCAGAGATGGCTTGGTGGTATGCTTACCAACTTCAAGACCATCCAGAGCAGAATCGCTCGTCTTCGTCAGATCGAGAACATGTCTGAGGACGGTACTTTTGATGTACTGCCAAAGAAGGAAGTTATCGAGCTGAAGAAGGAGTGGGAGAAGCTTGAGAAGAACCTTGGCGGTATCAAGGATATGCCAGGTATCCCGGATGCAATCTTCGTAGTTGATCCTAAGAAGGAAAAGATCTGTGTTCAGGAAGCTCACACTCTGGGTATTCCGCTGATCGGTATCGCTGATACCAACTGTGATCCGGAAGAGCTGGATTATGTAATTCCGGGTAACGATGATGCTATCAGAGCTGTAAAGCTGATCGCTTCTAAGATGGCAGATGCTGTTATCGAGGCTAAGCAGGGCGAGGCTGAGGAAGTTGATGAGGTTGCAGAGGCTGGCGAGGAGATGCTGGCAGCTGACACTACTGATGCAGCAGCTGATATCGAGACCGTAGTAGCTGACGCTGAGTAATCAAGTCGGAAATAGCGATTCAGGGGCGGCGGACTGCGGCTTCTGAATCGTTATTGTTTTTATTAACTAAGTTAAGTATCAATACTGTACACAACTATTTGGAGGAAGATTAAGATGGCTATTACAGCAAGTATGGTAAAAGAGCTGCGTGAGATGACCGGCGCAGGAATGATGGATTGCAAGAAGGCACTGACTGCAACAGAAGGTGATATGGACAAGGCTGTAGATTTCCTGCGTGAGAAGGGATTAGCTGGTGCTCAGAAGAAGGCTGGACGTATTGCAGCTGAGGGTATTGTTGCTACTTGCATCTCTGAGGATGAGAAGCATGCAGTTGTAGTTGAGGTTAACGCTGAGACTGACTTCGTTGCAAAGAATGAGAAGTTCAAGACCTACGTTGCAGAGGTTGCTGCTCAGGCAGTTAATACTCAGGCAGAGGATATCGAAGGATTCATGGCTGAGAAGTGGGCATTAGATCCATCCATGACCGTTAAGGAGAAGCTGTCTTCTATGATTTCTATCATCGGTGAGAACATGAACATCCGTCGTTTTGCAAAGGTTAGCGAGGAGAACGGTATCGTTGTTTCCTACATCCATGCAGGCGGAAAGATCGGCGTTTTAGTAGACGTTGAGACTGACGTTGTTAACGATGCAATTAAGGAAATGGCAAAGAACGTTGCTATGCAGGCAGCAGCATTAAAGCCACAGTACACCACCAGAGCAGAGGTTGACGCTGATTACATCTCCAGAGAGAAGGAGATCCTGTTAGCTCAGATCATGAACGATCCGAAGGAGTCCCAGAAGCCACAGAAGGTTATCGATGGCATGATCAACGGACGTATCAACAAGGAGCTTAAGGAGATCTGTCTGATGGATCAGACCTACGTAAAGGCTGAGGATGGAAAGCAGAGTGTAAGCGCATACGTAGCTCAGGTAGCTAAAGAGAACAACGCAAAGGTTGCTGTTAAGAAGTTCGTTCGTTTCGAGACCGGTGAAGGTATGGAGAAGAAGGAAGAGGATTTCGCAGCAGAAGTTGCTAAGCAGATGAACGCATAAGTTACAATATTGAGTTCTAAAACCCTGAATTTTTCGCAGTTGCGGGAAGTTCAGGGTTTTTTAGTCCCAGATTATAATTTTAAGTTGCTGTAAAGCAAAAGAAAGAAGTGAGTAGTATGACAGGAATGGAACTTAAGATATTAGACTGGCTTCAAACCATCCGCACGCCGATTGGCGATGCACTTATGTGTTTTATTACCAGTCTTGGAAATGTAGGGGCGATCTGGATTGTATTAGCAGTTGTGTTGATCGCAATCCCAAAGACGAGAAAAAGCGGAATCATCGTCGCAGCAGCACTGATTATCGATGCGGTGCTTTGCAGTGGCATTCTGAAAAATGTTTTTTGCAGAATCCGACCATTCGATGTGAACACCGCAATTCAGGTGTTGATCATAAAGCCACGTGATTTTTCATTTCCGTCAGGGCACACGTCGGCATCATTTGCGGCAGCGACCGCGCTATATCTGGCAAAAGAGCGAAAATTATTTATCCTGACACTCGTGCTTGCCTGCCTGATCGCTTTTTCAAGAATGTATCTGTATGTACATTATCCAACGGATATTATTGGTGGTCTTCTTATTGGTATCGCATCGGCCTATCTTGCCTATTGGTGTCAGAAGAAAATCCCGGCAGTACGCAGAAACAGTGAGAAATTAGCCAGTTAAAAAACAATATTTAAAACGATTCGATTTTAAATGCTAGAAATGATGAAAATGCTGGAATTGTTTTCCATGAAAAGAGGAACAGTTGGGGCACCCTACGTAAAGAAGGTGCCCCAAGTGGCTTTGTATCTTAATTTAATATTATTGTTTTCATACGGCGTAGCCTTCGGGTTATGCCGTTTTTCCTACACCTTTTGTTTTAAGGTGTTCTTGGAAATATTCTTCCATTTCTTCGGGAGTGGCTTCTCGGATAATTCCAACACCGTTGTAGTAGATTTCTACACTTTGGTATCGTTTCCCATCTTTGTATTCGGGTTTGCCGACTACAATCTTTTGGATAAATTCGTGTACCAACTCTGGCGTCAACTCCGTAAGCTGCGTAATCGCTTTTGCTTTTTCAATGAAACGCTGTAAGCCTTCGGTGGCGATTTTCACATCTTCAAGCTCTGTTTCAAGCTTCGGAACCTTGGTTTTTAGTTTTTCCTGCTCGGTTTCCAAAGATATTGATATGGTGGCATAACGCTCATCACTTACCTTACCGATTACATTGTCCTCGTAAAGTTTTTGGATAATGCCGTCAATCTCTCTGATACGACTTTTCGCCTTGTCAAGCTCTCTGCGTTTCTCTGACAGTTCTTTTTTCTTCTTAGCGCCGTATTCCTCCAACTGCCTTTGTGCAAATACTTTTTCGTAGGTCTGCACATACCACAATACCCTTTGCATATTTTCAAGCACAAGGCTTTCAACAACTTTTTCACGGATATAGTGGGCGGAACATACATCAGAGTTCTTACGGTAAGAGGAACAAAAGAAGTTAGCTTGTTCCCGCTTGTAATTGCCCGTAACACTGTAATACAGTTTCTCACCGCAATCGGCACAGTAGAGCAGTCCCGAAAACATACTCACAATTCCGCTTTTCGTTGGTCTGCGGCGGTGCATTCTCAGTTCCTGCACAAGCTCAAAGGTTTCACGATCTACGATAGCAGGGTGGGTGTTCTTAAACACTTGCCATTCCTCTTTCGGTCTTTCCAATCGTTTTTTTAATTTGAAAGACTTGCTTGTGGTACGAAAGTTTACGGTGTCACCGCAATACTCTTGCTTATCAAGAATATTGGATACTGTGTCGGCTACCCATCCAAACGGAACTGCGGGCGGCTTACTGCATTTTCTGTCTATGCTGTTCCAATATTCCGTAGGGGTCATAACCTTTTCTGCTTTGAGTTCCTTCGCAATCTGTGTCGGTCCGAGTCCCGAAATACAAAGGTCAAATATTCTTCGCACAACCTTTGTGGCAGGCTCGTCCACAATCCATTGTTCCTTATCTTCGGAGGATTTCATATATCCGAAAGGCGGATTTGTGGTCAAATGCTTTCCCGACATTCCTTTGCTCTGCATTACTCTGCGTACTTTATCGCTGGTGTTTTTTGCGTGCCATTCGTTGAATAAGTCCTGCATCGGAACAATATCGCTAATGCCTTTTGCGGTATCTATATTATCCATTATGGCAATATAACGCACATCCAAACGGACAAAATCTTCTTCCATAAGCTGACCGACTATCAAGCGGTTACGACCAAGTCTTGAATGGTCTTTTACTACAAGATTGGCGACCAAGCCTTGTTCCGCAAGTTCCATTATTTCCATAAACGCCGGTCTTGCAAACGTAACACCCGAAAATCCGTCGTCATAGAAAAATCGGGGATTCGGCAATTTATTTTTCGTATTTTTTATTGAGCCGAAAAAGGCAAAACAAAAAAGCCGCTACACAGACATCAATAATCGGCGGGAGCGTTGCTCTCGCTTCAAAATGATGTTCTATGTAACAGCTTTGAAATTCAAAGACGGGACTGTTTCTCACCCATTCACTCGCTAACAGTACCAAAACGCATAGAGTGATGGTGACGGTATTTTCTCTTAGCATACCGCCGGCATTGGGTGGCTTTTGCCACATCTCAATCTTACATCTATTCAATTGTCGCTCTGTTGAGCATATTTATTATATTTGACAGAATATATGTTTGCTAAGACTTTTGTGACGGTTTTGAATATTTGTCATAATTGGTGGAAATACTTTTAGGTTAGGGTATAAGTATAGGCACCGCCGAAGCGATGCCTTTACAATAATCAGTGGTTTTATAATTTTTTAGAAATTCCGCCCGCAAAACACAGGCGGCAGAACTTTACTTTTTAATAACGGGAACCCAAATCTCACTGCGATAATCAGGGCTGCCCATATTTCCGTCAGTATAGGCTTCTATATCCATTTCATAGGTGGGCTGATAACCCGATGTAGGAAAGAACTCCGAAATAATCTTGTGCCACATATCTTGCATAGCATTAGGCATTGCACCTTTACACTCAAATACTGCCCAAGTTCTTGCAGGAATGGTGTTCTTTCTAAAACCTTCCGGTACTACTGTATTATTATCGCATTTGGCAGCAATAGAATAATCAAATGTCTTTGCATTCTCAGGTAGGTTTCCGTAACATACGCCGAAGATGTAGGTTCTGTCAGTTGTGGTATCTAACAATGTTTTTACCGTACCGTCATTATGTGATCTCATCCAAAAGTCAGGAATGCTTTTTGCATTTTCCGAGTTCTCAACGGTATGTGCTTCTACCTTTTCAATAATGTCAAAGGCATTCTTTTCGATAATCTTGTAATCCATTATATTACCTCCGCTTAATGTGATTTTCACGGAAAGTCGGGAAAAGGATTTGAGCTTAGAGCCGTCTTTCTTTGCTTTAGAAGGTGTAACTCCGTGAAATCTTGAAAAGGCTCTTGTGAAGCTCTCAGGACTTTCATAACCGTATTTCAAAGCAATATCAATCACTTTGTCATCTGCTGCACTCAGCTCATTGCCAGCAAGTGTGAGCCGTCTGTTGCGTATATAATCTCCAAGAGTCATTCCACACAAAATACTGAATATCCTTTGAAGATAGAAACTGGAACAAGACGCTTCTTTAGCAACTATCTCATAATCAATTTCTTCTGTTAGGTGTTCTTCAATATAGTTGATAGCATTTTGTATTCCGGTAATCCAATCCATCGCATCCCTCCTTTCTGTGTGATTACATTATAGAGCGAAAATAATTTGTTTTCCTGATTCTGAGTGTTCAGTACTGCAAGGGTTATTTTATGCTCTCAACAGGAATAGCAATTCTTGCTCCGATTTCAGGTTCTGCACCGAGATTGAGTGTTGGAGCAATACTTGTTGCGTATTTATAGCCGTAGCGTTCAAAGTTGTAGTTTTTAATCGCCTTAAACACTTGCCCGATGTACTTGCCAAAATCATCGAGATTATCATAAGGTTCACTTTGAAAGTAAAGCATTACACATTCAGGCAGCTCCGCCACCTCATATCCATCAGGCAGAGTTTTTTTGTAGTCGATAGGCACTTCGACTCCTGCAGCTATTTTGCTGATGCCTTTCTGTTGTAGAGAATCAGGCAAATCAATCAATGCTGCAGTATCAAATTTTTCGTGTATGCTATTAAGTAAGCCTTCCCAATCACAACCAACTTCCTCGCAATAAGAAAGGTAGTCGGTTGCCGACTTTGATGTAAGATAAATCAATTTTCTCTTTGGTCTGTTAACAGGTGTAACCGTGCAAATTGTTGTAGTGTCCATTGTTTGTCCTTCTTTCAAAATATAATAATGATTAGCAGGGTGCTGAGTGAATATTGGAATAGCGATTTGGCGCTTACGGTACTCTTTGGGAGTAATAGAAAAACGCTTCACAAACGACCGTGTGTAACCTTCGTGAGATTGATAGTGACTGTCGAATGCAACGTCAATAACAGAGTTATCGCTATTGAGTAATTTTTCTGCACTCTCACTCAATACAACAGCATTTATGTATTCGCTGAGCGTAATATTCATATGTTTTTGAAACAATCTGTCAACTTGACGTCGGGAATATCCAACTGAACTACAAACATTCTCAACACTAAATTCTATATCTGTGTGATGTGCTTTGATATACTCCTGTGCCAAAACAACCGCTTTTATATCATTCATTTTGCACCCCTTAATCTATGATAACACCATACCATCACTTATTCTTGATGTATATGGACAAACAACTGATAAGACATACTTCATTGCAATTCTTTTCCCATAAACCTTTGTGGCATCTTGCCAAAGTTGACCTCTTTAATTGCTTCGATTATTTCTTCTTTACGTTCTTTGGAATCAGTCAAGTCGCAAACAATATCATTGAGGTTATACGGGCCGTTACGGAAGTGACCGACCGATGCACCGTGAAATTCTCCGTCAATTAGAAGATACAGCAAAGGCTTGTGTACTGGTCAAGCTTTTTTGTAACATTTCGTTCTAATCTAATTTCACGGGGAGCAACAAGTTCCACATAGTAAAACTCTGTATTATATGGTTCAAAAATGCTTTTCACATATTCGATATAATCCCAATCCGCTTGTTGATCGAAAGCCCACATATATGTAAAAATCATTCCATAGCAATCTGACTTCGCAAATTCCTCAAAAACTACCTGACGAAGTCTGTTAATTGCTTTTCCATTATATTGACCAAAGATTTCTATTACGGATTCGATGGTCATATGATTGTGAAACAACCTTAATCCCGTGAGCTTCATAAGTTCTTGCCCAACAGTCATTTTACCGACAGCAGCATTACCTATCATAAATAACAATTTCATTATTATCACCCTTTTTCTGCAATAAAGATGTGTGCAAATTCAGTTTCGAACTGTTCAATCAATAATAAACCTGAATTTTCGATATATGATTTCATTTCCGCAGGTGTATCCGGAAATACTGTGATTTTTCTCGTTCCGGTGTCAATAAATCCATCTTTGTTTTTGTCGATTGACAAAACAAATTTTCCACTGTTTTTTAGCAAAGCTGCCACTTTATTTATGGCGATTTGCTTTTCCTCAATGTGCATAAAGGTTAAAGAGGAATATATAACATCGAAAGAGTAAGAAATATCGAGTGTTTAAAAATCTTCACAAAGTAACTTCACGTTGGTCTGTTCGGAGAGGTTTTCTTTTGCTCGGTCTATGGTTTTTGTGGAAATATCAATACCGTAGAATTGACCACATAAGGGAGCAACACGAACCGCAAGACGACCTGTTCCTACACCTATTTCAAGAACAGATTTATTTTTATCAAGGTTCATTTTGTCAATAAAGGCTTGTCCGTCCCATTTATCCATATAATCACGTAAAGGCTTCGGATCGTGTACGGGATCGTTGTTTTCATCTATAAGCAAATCGTAGTGTTGGATAATTTCGCTATTCAAAATAGATTTCATCCTCTCAAAAACCGTTTGTAATTTAAGCACTGTTTAAGTATATCACATATTTGTGACTTTTTCTATTATTGCATTGAAAATGGCGACAGAGAGGTGTTAATCTCTCTGCCGCCACATTTCGGTTAGTTGTAAATTATATCGTGACTTACGATTTCTGTGGCTCTGCTGCGGATATTGTTCATCCGAGCAACCCACTCCATTTGTTCATCTGCTTTGAGTTGTTCGGTTACGCCCTTTCGCTCCGCCATCTGTTTTACGAGCCGAAAAAACATATCCTCAGATTGCTTGTCAATGTCAGCGAGATATCCGTTCAATTTACCGCTTATCAGCAGATTGACATATCGCACCTTGTGGTGTTGCTTAATATATCTCAAATGACGTTGTCCCCATACACCGATTTCCACCTGCTCTTCATCAGAGAGGGCAATGCAAGGAATATAATAATCGCCTTGCAATTCGTACCACAAACCATTCTGTCCGTTATAAATTCTGTTTTCCATTATGTAATCCTCCAAAATATTGATTTTCCTACAATTTTAATCAATCCGGCTGATTACAAAGCCGAAGGGAGAAGCTACTTCCTTACGCAGCATCTCCCTTCTGGCATTTTTGTTTGCAAAAAAATAGATGAAGAAATTGAAAAACTATGGTATGCTGATAGTACAAAACAGTTTGCTTTGTACTGGAAAATTTGTAAACTGAGAAAAGGAGTTGAAAAATATGAAAAGAAGTTCTTTTATGGCAGTTGCAGCGGCGTTAGTATTACAGCCAATACAGGCAAATGCAACGCAGGCGGATGGAAAATCAGAACTTGCGAATATGAACGCATTGTATGAATATGCATGGTCTCTTGATTATCCACAGCAGGCAACATATGATAACATACTGGAGAAAACAGAATCAGGAGCGGATCAGGCCGTAAATATGCTTCCATCAGCAGCACTAGGTTATCAAATTAAGGATTATGATGGAGACGATCAGATGGAACTTCTTGTAGTGCGTTCAGATACCACGCAGGAAAGCAACCAAGGTCAGTTGATTTTTCAAATTTATGAGGCAAATGAAGGAAATGTTGTATTAGCCTCTGAAATTACAGCAGATATGCCATCTTTTGTAACGGGAGTTGGAAAAATTCGTGTTTACTCAAGAAATATGGGAGATAAGATTGTAATTGGATGCGACCAGTATGAGGAGGGCTTTTTGTGGGATGGATTGACATTAAAAACATCCTATTATGACTATAATGGAAATGTACTTAATTATAATAGTGGTACAAACGTAATGGGATCTGCTATTGAACCAGACTATATGAAGCAGCAGTTTGGCGTGATTGGTCTTAATGAGAATCAGATTGCGCAAATTGGCGGTAATAAAACAGTATATGATTGTTTGTCAGGAACGGAATTAATTACAGAAACAGAGGTCAATTCTGATTCAAATATATATATTTCATGGGTTAGTTCGGCATTACAGGGAGATATGCAGGCTGTTGGAACAGCAACGATTACATGTTACAGCTGGTTTCCGGGAACGAAGCCTACAATTGCACAAAAGTTAGGAACAATATCAATATCACCAAATTCCCAGACGGGACAAGATTCAATACAGGATCCAGTTCAGCAGCTTTCTGCTCAGGCTGATTATCTGTATATTATTGGTGACTTTGAAATTATGCAAATTTACAGCATGTATTATCTGATTCCAGATGAAGGTGTCACAAAATATGATTGTTATCAGACTGATGGGAACTATATAAGCTCGATTCCTTATGGAAATGCAAAAACGATTATTGATAATACGATGGTAAGTGATGGTTTCAATCTTCCAAGCGGTGAACGGGAAATGATAGTTTGGAATTCTCCGTATGGATTATGTGCGTATTCAAGGACTTATAAGGATTATTATCCATGGTATAGCGTGGATGAGAATGGAAATTCGATCGAAAATTATCCGGATGTATCGCAGATGCCGTATGAGCTTAATGAAGATGATATTCGTCAGGAATTGGAAATATTAGGATTGCCGGAGAATATTGTGATTCCAACATCAAATAAAACAGAGTAAGAATAGAGAATCAATAATGTTGCATTGATTACTGGATGAGGGACAAGGATTCATAAAATGTCAGAAATTTCTTGCTCTTTTCCATTTGAATAAGTATAATACTAATCAGTAGTATCAGTAAATCAGGGTCGCAGCAATATGCGGCTCTATTTGCTGTAAATGAACCGTCTGATGGTCATATGATAATCAAGCGCCGATTGGACAGTAAGGAGGATTTTTGTGATAGTACATGATACAGTTCATGGATTTATCGTAGAAAGAGAAGTACCGCTTCCTGAGCTGGATGCAGTAATGTACCAGATGAAGCACGAAAAGACAGGCTTAGAGCTGGTATGGATAAGCAGAGAGGAAGAAAATAAGGTATTTGGCATTGGCTTTGAGACTTTGCCTTGGAATGATACAGGTGTATTTCATATTTTAGAGCATTCCGTTTTATGCGGTTCAAAAAATTATCCAGTCAAGGAGCCGTTTGTGGAGCTTTTAAAAAATTCCATGAACACATTTTTAAATGCAATGACATTCCCGGATAAGACCTTTTATCCGGTGGCAAGCCGAAATGATAAGGATTTTGTCAATTTGATGCGTGTTTATCTTGATGCTGTATTTTATCCAGCTGTATATACAAAGCCAGAAATTTTTTATCAGGAAGGATGGCACTATGAGTTTGATAGCGAGGGAAAGCCAGGCTACAAAGGTGTTGTCTTTAATGAGATGAAGGGAGCGTTTGCAGATGCGGATGAACTGATGGATATGACAATCAATAGAGCGCTCTTTCCTGATACACCGTATCGTTATGTATCTGGAGGTGATCCGACAAAAATTCCGGATTTGACATATGAAGAATTTATTGAAAGCCATAAACGGTTTTATTCTCCATCGAATGCCTATGTGTATCTTGATGGCGCAATGGATATAGATGCTATTCTTGGTATTATCAATGATGAATATCTGTCCTCATTTGAACAGACAAAGCGCATGGATCCGCCAACGCTTCAGTCAGCAGTGGATGCAGGTGAGCAGCAAATTGAATATGAGATTGGTGCCGATGAGAATGAAGATGGAAAAATTCGTCTGTCCTGGGGGCGTGTGATCGGAACCTATGCAGAGCGCGAAAAGCTTACAGCAATGCAGATTTTGTCTGATGTGCTTACTGGAAATAATCAGGCACCGCTTACGAAGGCAGTGTTAGAAGACGGACTTGCAGAAACAATGCGTCTTTATACAATAGATGGTGTCGCAAATCCGTGGGTAAAAATTGAGGCTCGCAATGTGAAAAAAGAGAATTGCAAACAAGTAGAAAAGCGAATTTTCGACACACTGAATGCATTAGCAAATGGTGGTCTTGATCATGAGAAGTTAGAAGCTTCTATGGCAAATCTTGAGTTCCAGATGAGAGAACGCGATTATGGAAGCTATCCGCAGGGACTGATTCTTGGAATGCAGGTGTTTGACAGCTGGCTGTATGGAGGCGCACCAGAGGCTAATCTGCAGATTGGTGACTTATTTGTACATCTTCGTGAAAAGATGAAACAGGGATATTTTGAACATTTAATTCGTGAAGAGCTGCTTGAAAATCCGCATCGCTGTAAGGTTACATTGATTCCGTCTAAAACAGCAGGAGAAGCGCGCCGAGCAAAGGAAGCAAAGAGAATTGAAGATGAGTCTGCAATGTGGAGTGATAAGGTAAGAGAAGAGATTATTGCAAAACAGGAAAGACTAGAGGCATGGCAAAACAGCGAAGATACGCCAGAGCAGTTGGCAGCACTTCCACATTTAGAGTTATCTGATTTAAGCCGCACACCGCAAGAGCAGCCAATTGAAGAACTTGTAATTGATGGACAAAAGGTATTGGTTCATCGCGTTAATTCAAGCGGAATTGCTTATATTACGCTTTATTTCGATGAAAACCATTATACAGAGGCAGAACTTCCAGCACTTGGACTTTTATGTCGTCTTTTTGGAAATCTGGAAACAACACAGTCAAGTGTAGAGGAGTTAAACAACCGTGTACGTCTTTTGTGCGGAAGCATGACTTTTTTTATCAGTACCTTCAATATAAAGGATGACAGCAGCTGCTGTACAGTAAAGCTTTGCGCATCCTTTAGCACGCTTGAGTCAAATGTAGATCAGGCAGTTAGTCTTGCAGCAGAGATTTTGACGCAGACAAGATTTGATACTGCCAATTCTGAAAAAGCAGTTCTTGATTTGTTGCGTCAGATTAAGATGGGATGCTTTGAGCAGACAGTAATGGGTGGTCATGCAGCAGCACTTGGTCGTGTGTCAGCGCAGATGAGTGTTTCAAGTATAGTTTCAGAGTGTACTGGTGGTGTTACATTCTATCAGTGGTTAAAAGCTCAGGAAGAAAATTGGAACTGGAATAGTCTTCTTGAAAAATTGACAGCGCTGTATGCAAAGGCAGTTTCAAAGGAACAGTTGACTATCAGTCTTACAGGAAATACAGATGCATATGCAGCGAATGTTGTTCAAATGCTGCAGGAGCTTTTGCCGTCAAAGCCAGATCTTTTGAAGACACAGACAATTGCAATAAAGCCATGGGGCATCAAAAAAGAGGGAATCATCATTCCAGCCGATATCGCCTTTGCAGTGCGCGGTACAATTACAGGAAATTATAATGGTGCATGGCAAACAGCAGCCAAGATTGTGAGCCTGAGCTATTTGTGGAATGTAATTCGCGTTCAGGGCGGTGCTTACGGAACAGGTATGCTTACTCGGGCAAATGGAGGATTTTACTGCTATTCGTATCGTGATCCGAGCGCCAGAGAATCTCTTAGAAAATATTTAGATTGCAGCAGCTTCTTAAAAGAGTTTGCGGCACAAAATCCAGATCTGACAGGCTTTATCATTGGAACAGTTTCAGATCAGTCACCGCTTCAGACACCTAGAATGAAGGGACAGGCAGCAGATAACTTCTATTGGAGACAGATTAGTTGGGAGGAGCGCTGCACACGTTGGCAGCAGATTCTCGAGACAACACCAGAAAAACTAGCGCAGACCGCAGAGCAGATTAGTACTGCTATGAAAGAGGGCGGTATCTGTGTTGTAGGTGGTGCAGAGCAGATGGAAGGCTGTGGTCTTGACGAGATTATTACGCTGTAAGTTGTAACTATTCAGAGCTAGGCAATTTATTCGTGGGATACCAATTCGCAAAAGTGATGGTATCCCGCGAATGTTTTTGCAAACGATTGCAGCGAATGGAATATTAGTGCGCCACTATAAAGTGTCGAAAAAGAACAAAAAAAATAAAAAATTAAAAAAACTTGAAAAAAGTGTTGACAAAAGAATTGAGATGTGATAATATACATATCGTTGCAAGGCTTGTTGGTCAAGGGGTTAAGACGTCGCCCTCTCACGGCGAAAACAGGAGTTCGATTCTCCTACAAGCTGCTTCTTCGAGGTGTGGCTCAGTTTGGTAGAGCGCTGCGTTCGGGACGCAGAGGTCGCAAG
>OBAM01001175.1_pt1 | contig 17832 bp, 9 predicted proteins | sample 1517751 | NCBI WGS metagenome assembly OBAM01 (sample SAMN04571703, study PRJEB22368) | human gut metagenome | biome: human gut; material: stool | host: Homo sapiens | place: Luxembourg | collected 2012-10-18
AAGAATAATGAAAAGTTAATTGATATATTAAAGGCAGAAAGCCCAAATATAATCGCTATTACTGGGGATTTGATAGATTCCAACCATACAAATCTTGAAGTTGCATTATCTTTTGCTCAGCAAGCCGTAAAAATCGCTCCTTGCTATTTTGTTACAGGCAATCACGAAGCATGGATCGGCTCACAATATGAAGAATTAAAGACATCATTAGAAAATGCAGGAGTTACCGTTCTTCAAGATGAAGCCATTGAATTGAACTATGGCGATGAGTGTATTCAGCTAATAGGCTTAAATGACCCTGATTTTTCAGAACGAGACAGTTTTTTATCAGAAAGTATTTTGGAAACAAAACTTTCGCAGGTAAATATTGGCAATGGATTTACTATACTTTTGTCTCATAGACCCGAGCATTTTAATGTCTATCAAAATAAAAATATTGACTTAGTATTGTCGGGACACGCCCACGGCGGACAATTTCGATTGCCAGTTTTGGGAGGAGTTATTGCTCCTAATCAAGGACTTTTCCCGAAATATGACGCAGGCACCTATACAGAGAATGGAACAACTATGATTGTGAGCAGAGGCATTGGAAACAGTATTATTCCAGTGCGAATTAACAATCGACCGGAAATAATTATCATAGAATTGAACTGTGGATGAATAAGCGTATATCCTGATTTTAAATATTTGTGTCAGGAACACAAAAGGAAATTGTGAGAATATATAAATTTCAGTTTTTGAAACTGAGAAATATGAACTTGTCGGGGCCTTGTTGTATATCTCATTATGGCATATACAGCGAAGCCCCGGAACGGTCAAGACCGTTCCCTACAGCTTATTTTATGTTGCGGTGCAAACATACAAATGATCTGTAGGGCGGGATGCCCTCATCCCGCCGCGGAGAAGCCTTGCTGATTGCGTCAAACCTTGCGAATTTGTTCAAATTTTGTTTACAATTTGTCCAAGAATAGCCGGTCGAAACTGCGTGAAATTTATCCGCATCACCAAAAATGAGTTAAGCGCTTTGTACAGTATTGACAAATGTGTGGCAAAAGGTTTATTGTAATAGCAATTCATCAGCCAAATGCAATGAACAGGAAATGACCTATCCGTATCACCGCTTACAGAAAGCCGTTGGTTGTGCAAGACGGCAGCAAGGCACGGTCTGGCCCTCACCTGCGAGCAGCTTGGGGGAAAGCGGGCAGAACCGCCCGCCGTGTAGTTCAAGCCGGGAACCCTCCGTTAATGGGGTGCGCAGTCCGGCACAGTGCGGTGTGGGGCTGCGGGTGAGCGGTCGGCATTGAGCCGGCAAAGCAAAGTGGTAACGCGGAAGTAAAAGTTGCAATGGTGCAGCGCATGATTGCAGTGTATGCCTTCGTCTTTGCGTTGGTCCAAATGGGCCAACAAAGAAAGACGAAGGCTTTTTTGTTTACCGCATTTGGCTGGATGGAGTGGAAAATTTTTATTTTTTATTATTAACGGAGAGAAGGATTATCATGAACACACTCGTCATCGTGTTGATCGCTGCTGTGGTTCTTGTCTGTGCTTATGCGTTTTATGGGCGCTGGGTGGCAAAAACCTGGGGCATTAACCCGAACGCACAGACCCCCGCTGTTAAGTATAACGATGGTAAGGATTACGTTCCCACCAACGGCTGGACCGTTTTCAGCCATCAGTTTTCTTCCATTGCCGGTGCAGGCCCTGTTACCGGTGCAATCCAGGCTGCAGCCTTCGGCTGGCTGCCGGTTCTGCTGTGGGTGCTCATCGGCGGCGTTTTCTTTGGCGCTATTACCGACTTCGGCGCTTTGTATGCTTCCGTTAAGAACGACGGCAAGTCCATGGGCATGCTGATCGAAAAGTACATCGGCAAGCTGGGCCGCAAGCTGTTCCTGCTGTTCTGCTGGCTGTTCTGCGGCATCGTTATTGCAGCTTTTGCTGATATGGTTGCCGGTACTTTTAACGCTTACGCCACGGTTGACGGCGTTACCAGCCTGGCTGATGCAGCTACCACCAACGGCGCAGCCGGCATGGTTTCCATCATGTTCATGCTGTTCGCTGTTGTGTTTGGCCTGATCCAGAAGAAGTTCAACTTCTCCGGCTGGAAAGAGGCTGTTCTGGGCATCGTGTTCATCGTGCTGTCCTTTGCTGTCGGCATGAAATTCCCCTTGATTTTTGACAAGGCTACCTGGAGCTACATCACCTTTGTTTACATTTTCTTTGCTGCAGTTCTGCCCATGTGGCTGCTGAAGCAGCCCCGCGACTACATGACCACCTTCATGTTCATCTGCATGATTGCCGGTGCTGTTGTTGGCCTGCTGGTTGCACATCCCACCATGAACCTGCCCGTCTTTACCGGTTTCAATAACGAAAAGCTGGGCACCATGTTCCCCATTCTGTTCGTTACCGTGGCTTGCGGTGCTGTTTCCGGCTTCCACAGTCTGGTTTCCTCCGGTACTTCTTCCAAGACGGTTGAAAGCGAAAAGGATATGCTGAAGGTTGGTTACGGTGCTATGGTGCTGGAAAGCCTGCTGGCTGTTCTGGCCCTCTGCGTTGCCGGTGCAGCCGCTGCTGCTGACGGTACCCCCGCTGCTGGTACCCCGTTCCAGATCTTCAGCCGCGGCGTTGCCGGTTTCTTTGAGATGTTCGGCGTGCCCGTTTATGTTGCTACCGTCTTTATGACCATGTGCGTTTCCGCTCTGGCTCTGACCAGCCTGGATGCTGTTGCCCGTATCGGCCGTATGAGCTTCCAGGAACTGTTCAGCGTGGACGATATGGAGCATGCAGAAGGCTGGCGTAAGCTGTTCTGCAACACCTACTTCTCCACCATCATCACCCTGGCATTTGGCTTCCTGCTGACCCAGGTCGGCTATGCCAACATCTGGCCGCTGTTCGGTTCCGCCAACCAGCTGCTGAGCGCTCTGGTTCTGGTTACCCTGTGCGTCTTCCTGAAGGTCACCGGCCGCAACAACAAGATGCTGTTCCCGCCGCTGATCATCATGCTGTGCGTCACCTTCACTGCTCTGGTTCAGCGCCTGATTGCTATGGTCAAGGCCATTCAGACCGCAGCTTCCACCACCATCCCCGCTGGCGAAACCACTTGGGGTGCTGTGTTCATCGCAAACGGCCTGCAGTTGATCATCGCTATCTTGCTGATCGTTCTGGGCATCACCATCGTGGTCAACTCTTTCAAGAGCTATGCTAAGAGCGAAAAGAACAGCGAAAAGGCTTCTGCCTGATTTATCCCTGACAGTTACTACCTTCCATAAATAACAGCCACCCCCGCAGTGTCATGCCATGCTGCGGGGGTGGCTGCTTTTATATTTGTATGTATCTTATAAAGAGTAAAGGCAACACCGCACAATTCCCACCTCGCGGCTTAAGCACTGCTCCGGCATCTGCCGCACCTCGCTCGCCGTATCGGCACTTAGAATTATGCGGTATTGCCCTAATTCCTAATTAACTCCTCCCTCCTAACCCCTAACTAACACGAAAGGTGTACACTAATTTATGAACTTCACTGAACTTTCTTCCTCCGTGCGGCCGGAGATCATCCGGGCAACACAGGCAATGGGATATACCGAGATGACCGAAATCCAGCAGAAGGCCATTCCCCTGATGCTGGCCGGGCATGATATGATTGCCAAGGCCCCCACCGGCACCGGCAAAACCGTTGCGTTCGGCATTCCCATTCTGCAAAAGGCCGCTGGTTTCCCGGCAGGTGCGCCCAAGGCCGTTGTGCTCAGCCCCACGCGTGAGCTGGCACAGCAGATTGCACAGGATCTGACTAACCTGGCGCAGTTCCTGCCGGAGATCCGCGTGGTGTGCGTGTACGGCGGTGCTGGGCTGGAAAAGCAGCAGAAACAGCTGAAAGCCGGCTGCCAGATCGTGGTTGCCACCCCCGGCCGCCTGATGGATCACTACCGCCACCATGCGCTGGATCTTTCGCAGGTGACGACCATTGTGCTGGACGAAGCCGACGAAATGCTGAACATGGGCTTTTACAAGGATGTGCGCGGCATCATTGACCTGCTGAAAAGCAGAGAGTCCCTATCCATGTTCAGCGCCACCATCAGCCGCGAGGTACTGGATATCGGCTGGCTGTACCAGCACAACGCCGCCGAAGTAGACGTTCAGCCGGTGCAGGAATCCAGCCCCAAAATTGCCCAGTACAAGCTGCTGACCACCGGCCGCGACAAGCTGGCTGACCTGGCCCAGATCATCATCAGCAAGGATTACAAGCGCGTAATGGTGTTTTGCAACACCAAGTACAACACCGGCATGCTGGCAAACCAGCTGGCCCGGCTGCATTTTAATGTAGACTGCCTGCATGGCGATTTGAGCCAGGCGGAACGCAACCGCATCATGCAGCGCTTTAAGGCCGGCGAGATCAATGTGCTGGTTGCCACCGATGTGGCCGCCCGCGGCATCGATGTTTCGGATGTGGACGCCGTCATCAACTATGATGTGCCCGAAGAGAACGAGCATTACACCCACCGCATCGGCCGCACCGGCCGCGCCAAGCGCGAAGGCGCCAGCTACCTGTTCTATACCAAGGACGAGCAGAAGCGCGTGGACACCCTGCTACGCCTGACCCGCAATACGGATGACTGCCGCAGCGTGCATTTTGACTTCAACCATGAAAAACTGGTGGTGGAAGAAAAGCAGAACGTGGATAAGTTCAACATCAAGTGCTATTTCTGATCTTATTTCTGCCAATATAAAATAACGTGGGGCGGTGCTTGTGCATCGTCCCACGTTTTGTACCTTTTTGTCGGCCACCCCCGTGCGCGCTTTCTATCCGGCGCTGGGGCAGCCCCAAACTAAAGGCAACACCGCACAATTCCCGCCTGACGGCTTAAGCACCGCTCCGGCGGCTGCGGCACGGCATCTGCGTTGTCAAAATGCTCGATAATGTCGGGTTGCGGTACCCGCATCGTGCTTCGGGGGCAAAAGTCCCTCGCACTCTGCGACCGCTGCCCCTGCTTCGGTTCGCTGTTTCCGCCACTGGCGGCGCTCACCTTTGCAGCATCCAGTATTATCTGCGCTTTTGGCTTGGCATCTGCCGCACCTCGCTCGCCGTATCGGCACTTAGAATTATGCGGTATTGCCCAAAATCTCAGCTGTGCAGGTAGGATACCGCACGGCTGAGATTTTTGTTTTGCAATTTCCGTTTTGTTTCGGCGGCCCAGCTTTTTGAAAAAGGCTGACCCCCCAAAAGCCCCGTGCCGGGGAAAGCTCAACAGACCTGCGCCTGTTCCCTTTCCCCTCACACGGGGCTTTTTATATTTGGTCTGATTAAAGGCAATACCGCATAATTCTAAGTGCCGATACGGCGAGCGAGGTGCGGCAGATGCTAAGCCAAAAGCGCAGATAATACTGGATGTCTTATCGAGCATTTTGGCAACGCAGATGCCGTGCCGCAGCCGCCGGAGCGGTGCTTAAGCCGTAAGGCGGGAATTGTGCGGTGTTGCCTAAGGCAAGCTGTGCCGCTAAACGCGAAAATTTATTTCAAAAACAGATAAAAAGTGCTTGACGAACCACTTGTAACATGGTATAGTATACGCGTGGTTAGTGAGAACTAACCGACAGGGCCGCTTTTGCTGACGGCGCATGGAATGCCTCCCATCGCCGTGGCCCAGAAAAGGAACAGGCTTGCTCCCTGCTCCTGTCAAAGTCAGGCAGTTCTCCGTTTCAGGTGTTTGCTCTGCACCTTTTTCATTGCCTGAATCAAAACAATATAGCCCTCTCCCCAGCTGCTCCTTGGGAAGAGGGCTTTATTGTTTTGTTTTTATGTGGAGGTTGGGGAAGAATGGGGGTGGGTGGAAGATATAAGGCAATACCGCACAATTCCCGCCTTACGGCTTAAGCACCGCTCCGACGGCTGCGGCACGGCATCTGCGTTGCCAAAATGCTCGATAAGACATCCAGTATTATCTGCGCTTTTGGCCTAGCAGCTGCCGCACCTCGCTCGCCGTATCGGCACTTAGAATTATGCGGTATTGCCCTAAAAAGTTGAAAAAGCAGGAACAAAGAAAGGAAACCAGCGAGTTCTATGAGCCACACGCCCCAACTCCTAACTCCTACCTGCCTACCTGTCCCACTTATCGCACAAGCTGGCGATCTGGCTGGCAAAGCGGGCAAGATCCTTGTTGGCACCGCCGCGGTTGTGCTCGATCACAACCAGCAGCCGCTTGCCCATGTTCAGCAGGCGTTCAAACGCCGGACTGGTGCGCGGCTTGTCGGCAGGCTGGCTGGCCTTGGCCATCGGCACCATGGTGCCCTGCCGCAGTAGGGCAACGGCCCCGCCGGTCAGCTCATACACGGCACCGTTGTACGGCGCTTCTGCCGGGATGCCCTCCGCCGTCAGGGTGCGGGCAAAGTGATCGGCAACCAAGTCCTCGCCGTGGTTCACAAACACATGTTTGGGTTTGGGATCAAAGTGGCGGATCCAGGTCAACAGGCCGTCCCGGTCCGCATGGCCGGACAAGCCGCTCATCTGGCGGATCTGCGCATTGACCTGCACCGTTTCGCCAAACAGCCGTACTTCATCGGCACCCTCGATCAGTGCGCGCCCCAGCGTGCCGGGGGACTGGAACCCCACAAACAGGATGGTGCATTCCCCGCGCCACAGGTTGTGCTTGAGGTGGTGGCGGATGCGCCCGGCATCACACATGCCGGAAGCGGAGATGATGACCTTGGGGGTGGAGTCCAGGTTGATGGCAACAGAATCCTCTTTGGTTTCACTGATCTGCAAACCGGGGAACGCCAGCGGGTTTTCGCCCTTCGTCACCAGGGCTAGGGCTTCGGCGTCATAACATTCACTGAAGTTTTCCCGGAAAATGGTGGTGGATTTGCTGGCCAGCGGGCTGTCCACAAACACGGGAAAGTTATCGTGCCCGTGGATGCGGTGCTCCTCTTTGATCTGGCGGATAAAATAGAGCATTTCCTGCGTGCGACCCACGGCGAAACTGGGAATGACCACATTGCCGCCGCGGTCGAACGTTTCCTGCAAAATCTGGGTCAGCTCGGCCACATAGTCCGGCTTGGGGCCGTGGGTGCGGTCACCATAGGTGGATTCCATCACCACAAAATCCGCTTTGGTCAGGTACTGCGGGTTACGGATCAGCGGCTGGTCCAGGTTGCCGATATCGCCGGAGAACACAATGGTCTGGCTTTCGCCGTTCTCCGTTACCTGCAAGGTGATGGAAGCGCTGCCCAGTAGGTGGCCTACATCGGTAAAGGTGGCCGTAATGCCGGGGAACACTTCCAGCGGCTTGCCGTAGCTTTGCGGTACAAACTGCTTCATCACGGCCATGGCGTCTTCTACTGTGTAGTCCGGCTCTACCAGCTCATTGCCGCTGCGCTGGGCCTTGCGGTTTTTCCACTCGGCTTCCTGCTCCTGAATGTGGGCGGAATCTTCCAGCATGATTTCGCACAGGTCCATGGTGGCATCTGTGCTGTAAATGGGGCCGCGGAATCCGTTCTTGTACAGATAGGGGATGCGTCCTGAATGGTCAATGTGGGCGTGGGTCAAAAGGATGGCTTCAATCTCACCGGGGGCGCAGGGCAGGTCCGCATTGGGGTAAACGTCTTTGCCCTGCTCCATGCCGCAGTCCACCAAAAAGCGGTGGCCGCCTGCTTCAATCAGGGTGCAGCTGCCGGTCACTTCACGGGCAGCGCCCAAAAAGGTCAGCTTCATAACAGCCTCACTTTCTCCCGGCACCGCGCTGCGGTGCTTCGGGCAACGTAAACGGGTTTGCAAAGTTATTGGTTACATCATTGATATTCATGCGGATATCCCAAAAGACATCCCCATAATCACGCAGAATCGTATAACTGCCGCCTGCCTGCTCCAGAGCTTCCAGCGTGGCGGTATCGGTCACCACAAGGGCGTCGCCGTCCGTCGGCTCAAAGGCAGTCAGGCTTTCCTCATAGGTGCGGGTCACGGTACCGGTGTCGATCAGGGCACCGATGGCGGCGGAGGTCGTCCGTGCCAGCACCAGCCGCTGCCCGGCGGGAACGGCATCACACAGCGCCCCGCGGGTAACATCGCCAAAGTCAAGCTCGGTAATGCCGCCTGCCAGCGCGGTTACGGTCAGGTCGGCGGCATCCTGCGGGCAGTTGGCGCGGTCACCGTCGGCATAGGCCAGGTAAAGTGCAGCGGCATAGTTGGCAAAGCTGATGGTTTTATCCGCACTTTCGTTGGCCTCAAAGGTGAACAGCGTCTGGCTGCGCACATCCTCGTCGCCGTCTGCCAGGCTCTGCAGGCTGGTAAAGGCGGAATCATAGGCAGTCTGCTGGGCGGTGGTGTAGCTGCCGCGGGCGGATTTCAGGTCGGCGGCGCTCATGCTGGCGGGTTCGGCTGTCATGCTGCCGTCCGCCGCAAAGGTCAGGTTCAGGCAGCCCACGCTGTCCCAGCCGGACCCGGCGGCAACAACGGCAATGCCGTTTGCCTTTGCGGTGCTGTTGGCTGTGGCGCCGGCATCCAAGACGGCGGTCACGCCAAGGTCTGCCAGGTCGGCATACATGCCGCTGATGTCGGTATCCGGCCCGGCAATGCAAAGGATGGCGTCAGCCCCCTGGGCCTGCAAAGCAGCAACCTGTTCGGAAGCCGCCAGCGCCAGGTCCGCAGCGGTCAGTTCTTTCGTCTGGGCGGAATTGCCGATCGAGGCCAGCGAGAAGAAGCCGATCTTTTTGCCTGCTTCCTCCACAATGGTGTTCATGCCGTTGGAAATGCGGTTGCGGCTCCAGCTGGTGGAACGGGCCAGCAACGCTTCGTTTTCTGTCGTGTACAGGTTGGAAGCAATCGAAGGCCCAGTGGCGGTCATTACATCGCTGAGAAGGCGGTCAGTGCCATACGCCATATCGGAAGCATCAAAGGTCTGCAAATCATACCCGGCTGCGGCAAAGGCGCTGGTCATATCCATGCCGCCGGTCAGGCTGGCGCGGGCGGTGCCCTGCAAACTGCCGCCTGCATCCACCAGAATGGAGTCCTCGCTGCCCGCTTTCAGGGCAGCAATGTCCGCAAGGCCGATCTCTTCGCCCTCGGTCAAGCCCTGCAGATTACCGGTAACGTAAACGGGAATGGTGAATGCCCCCACCCGCACCGTCACATCGGCGCTCATGCGGCCATCCGCCAGGGTGGCGGTGATGGTGCAGGTGCCGTCCGCCTTGGCTTTTACCTCGCCGCGCTTATTCACGGTGGCAACGTCTTCATTATCGCTGGACCAGAAGATTTTCTGCCCGCCCTCGCTTTCGCTGGGCTCATCGGTCAGCAGGGTGGCGGTGGCTTTCGCCTTGGGCAGCCACAGCTCGTTTTTGTAGGTGTCGTTGGTCAGCGAGGGCAGGATGTCCTTGCTGGTTGCTTTGATGCCGGTAAAGGTCAGCTCTTCCATCACAAAGTCAACATCCACCGTGTCGCTCTGCACGCCGTACTTTTCGCCCGGCTCCGTATAGGTGGCCTGCCAGATGGAATACGGCCCGGTGTAGCCCAACGCGGAATTGAACCGCGCGATCCAGAAATTATCGCGCCAGCGGTCAAACGCGGGGTCCGTCAGGCGGCCGCGGGTCCAGTTGATGGAGGCGTAAATGCCTTCCTCGCCCTTGTAGCCCAGTTCTTTCAGGCGGTCGAAAAATACTTCGGTCAGGTGGGCCATCTCGTCCGGGTACAGGCCGGTGATGGATTTATCCTCCAGGTCATAATAGACCGGGTAACTGAGCTGGTAGGGGGTGGCGGTGTAATCGTCCAGCCCCTCGTGCGGGGGTGCCACAAGGCCCAGCAGGCGGGCAACGTGTTCGGCTTCCGATTTGGCCTGTTCCTCGGTGGTGGCGTAAGAGTACAGATAGGTGCCAAAGGGGATGCCAAGGCGGGTGCATTCGTCCGCGTTGCGGCGCCACTGTTCATCGTCCTGGGCGTAATCGCCGGTGCCGTTCCACTCGCTGCCAAAGCCGCAGCGGATCATGGCAAAATCGATCCCGGCAGTCTGGGCTTTCTCCCAGTCCACTTCACCCTGATACTTGCTCACGTCAATGCCTTTTTTGGTGGCGGCCAGAATCGGCTCTCCGTCACTGTTAAAGTAGTACCCGGCATCGTTCTTGGCCCACGCTCCGGCACTGGTGCCGGGGTCAATGGTCAGGGGGGCTTTCTGCCCGCTGTTGCAGGCGACCAGCCCGATCACTACCAGTGCCACAACGGCAACCAGCACGCACGCGGCCAGCGCAAGACGCAGGTTGGGCTGCTGCTTCTTTCTGGGCTGTGGGCGGCGGCCCTGCGGGGACTTGGGCTGGGACTGTTTGCGGTAGGTCTGGCGGGGCTGTTGTTCCGGCTTGCGGGGCTGCCCCGACGGCTGTTTGTTTTGTTCCATCGGCGGTTTCCTCTATGATCGCAGCTGCCCGGTGGGCAGCGGAATGTTGGCGTTAAAACTTTTATATTTAACTTTTATATTTATAAGAATATGGTAACATTTTGTCAAACAAAATACAATCCGGTAAAGCAGGCAGATTGTGTAATTTTGGACAGGAAATTTTGGCAGCCGGGCAAAGCAAACTGCCCCCTGCAGTTTTCCACACAGCAGAGGGCAGTTGGTTAAAAATGTTCAGCAGATGCAGGGCAGGCGGTTAAGCTCAGCCGATGGTAATGCTCCAGGCAAAGGTCTTGCTTGCGCCGGGGGCCAGCTCAATGTGGCGGCCGGCTTCGTTCACGCTGTTGGCCCAGCCGTTCCAGGGCTCCATGCAGACGAACGTCTCGGCATCCTGCTGCCACAGCACGCCGTTGGTGAACACGCTTTCATCAAAGGCAACTTCCACTGTGTGGCCGCTGCCGGAATCGGTCAGGCGCATCGGGCTCTTTACGCCGGTCATCAGGCGGATGGAATCTGCGGAGCCTTCCTTGCGGGTCAAGGTGATGGTTTCCGGTGCGGCGGGCTGCTCGCCCTTGGCGTTCTCGGAGCAGGTGGCGGCGTTGATGTCAAAGTGGACGTTCTCCAGCTTGGAAGCTGCGAAATACGGGTGGAAACCGATGCTGAACGGCAGGGCTTTGTCGCTGGTGTTGTGCACGGTCAGTTCCAACCCGGCCTTGGCACCGGACAGGGTATAGCGCATTTCCAGCAGAAAATCAAAGGGGTAAACAAACTTGGTCAGGCCGTTGGGGGTCAGGGTCAGCACGATCTCATCATCCGCAGCGGTCTTGACCTGCCAGGGCAGCAAATCGGCAAAGCCGTGGACCTCAATGGGATAATCGGAGCCGTTAAAGTGGTGCACACCGCCGTCCGGCTTGCCGCAGCTGGGGAACAGGATGGGCACGCCGCAGCGGGGGCGGTCCGAGGATTCATAGTTCTTATCGCGCAGCCAGAGGTATTCCTCACCGCTTTTGGTGAAGGAGGTTGCCATGCCGCCCTTTTCCGGTGTAACGGTCAGGGCGTACTCCCCATCGGTCAGGGTAAGGGTGGAATATTTGGCATTGTACTTTTCGTAAGTACCGGCAGTCAGCTTGGACATTGTTACAGTCCCCTTTCTTCAGTTACAAAAACGGCCCGACCGCACCGGGATTCTTGGAGCAGCGCACAGCGCCTTGATCCCAGAGCACCCGGAACGCCCGGAGCTGTTCCACTTTGTGCACCGCAGGCAGACACAGCTCCCGGCGGGCACTTCTTAATTCTATTATACTCTCAAAATGTTCCCGGCTCTACCCTTTTTGGTAAAAAATGCGGCGGGAGCCAGAGCATCAGTGCAAAAATTACAGCACAACGCCATCCTTGAAGATGGAAATTTCGCGGAAGCCCTTCTTCTCGGCGCAGGTCTGCTTGCCGGAAGCAACGTCCAGCACCAGCTGGTACAGGTCAGCACCGGCTTCATCCAGCGTCTTTTCGCCGTCAGCAACAACACCGGCGTTAAAATCGATCCAGGTGGATTTTTTGGCAGCCAGCTGGCTGTTGGTAGCAATTTTCAGGGTGGGAGCGGGGGCACCGAACGGAGTGCCGCGGCCCGTGCTGAACAAGATCATGTGGGCGCCGGCGGCGGTCAGGGCGGTGGCGGAAACAAGATCGTTGCCGGGGCCGTACAGCATGTTCAGGCCCTTGGTGGTCACAGCATCGCCATAGCCGATAACGTCCATGATGGGGGCGCTGCCGCCCTTCTGCACACAGCCGCAGGATTTATCCTCCAGCGTGGTGATGCCGCCCTGCTTGTTGCCGGGGCTGGGGTTGTCGTACACAACTTCGTTGTGACTGATGAAGTATTCCTTGAAGCCGTTGATCATATGCACGGCCTTCTCAAACACTTTTTCGTTCTGGCAGCGATCCATCAAAAAGCCCTCGGCACCGAACATTTCCGGCACTTCGGTCAGCACGGTGGAACCGCCGCGGGCGCACAGCATATCGCTGAAGCGGCCGATGGTGGGGTTGGCGGTAATGCCGGACAAACCGTCCGAACCGCCGCACTTCATGCCGACCACCAGCTCGCTGGAGGGAATCGGCTCGCGCTGGAACTGGGCAGCATAAGCGGCCAGTTCCTTCAGGATCTCACGACCCGCAACCAGCTCATCGTCCACATCCTGGCAGGTCAGGAACTTGATGCGGTCATGGTCGTATTCGCCCAATTCGGTCAGGAACTGCTCATGGGTCAGGTTCTCGCAGCCAAGGGAGAGCACCAGCACGGCACCGGCGTTGGGATGGCGGGCCAGCGCAGCCAGCAGTTTTCGGGTCTGGGCGTGGTCATGGCCGGTCTGGGAGCAGCCGAACGGATGGGTGAAGGTGTACAGCCCGTCAATGCTGTCGGTCACAAGATCCTGATTGTCCCGCACAAGGGCTTTGGCGCAGTCGTTCACGCAGCCAACGGTGGGGATGATCCAAATCTCGTTGCGGGTGGCTGCACGGCCATCCTTGCGGCGGTAGCCCATAAAGGTTTCGGGAGCAACGGGGGCCAGCGGGTGCACATTGGGGTGGTAGCTGTACTCGATCTCGCCGGACAGGTTGGTTTTTACATTGTGGGTGTGCATCCAGGTGCCGGGCACGGCATCAGCGGTGGCATGGCCGATGGGGAACCCGTACTTGATGACGTTTTCGCCCGCGTGGATGGGGGCAATGGCCATCTTGTGGCCCTGGGGGATATCTTCAACAGCGGTCACAGATGCACCGTCCACCGGCACAGCGGTGCCTTTGGCAATGGGATGTAGGGCAACCACAACATTATCCTTGGGGTTGATCTTGATTGCAAGAGGCATACAGAATCTCCTTACTACGATAAAAACAGGTAGGAGTTAGGAAGTAGAAGTTAGGAATTGTCAGCCCTGCTTTCAGGGCTTTTTGCAGATAACCAAAGGCTCTGCGCTGCTCCCTAACTCCTAACCCCTCACTCCTACCTCCTAACTCAAATTACAGGCAGCTCTTATAAGCGGCCATTGCGCCCTGCTCACGGATCAGGGTCAGGTTCTTGACGGTGGCTTCCTCAAAACCGGCAACCTTGGTCAGATCCTGGCCCCACATCTGCTCGTTGGTCATAACAGCATGAACCAGGGTCGGAATGTCGTCATCCTTGTGGGCATTGTAGAATTCCAGCACATAGCGGTCATCGGAAATGGTGTACTCGTTGCCCTTGGCGCGCTTGCAGACCAGGCCCTTATCGTTCAGTTCCTGGATGTTGTTGGAATAGAATGCGATATAAGCGGCAAAGCTCATGGTCAGGCAGGTGGGCAGTTTGCCGTTCTTCTCGATATATTCCAGGAAGGACGGCATGTTGCGGGCACGCCACTTGGAGGTGGAGTTCAGGGAGATGCTCATCAGCTCATGGTTGACGAACGGGTTGTTGAAGCGGTCTTCCACAGCGGCAGCAAATTTCTTGCAGTCGTCCTGGTCCAGCGGAAGAATGGGAACAACTTCCTGCAGCAGCATCTTGTTCATGTAGCCCAGGATGGTTTCGTCGTGCATGCAGTCACGCACAATGTCGAAGCCTGCCAGGTAAGCACCCAGAACAAAACCGGTGTGTGCGCCGTTCAGGATGCGGACCTTGCGCTTCTTATACGGGCTCATATCGGGGGTAACAAAGACGTGGTCTTCCAGACCAGCCTTGCGGAACGGCAGGATATCGTTCAGCTTGGTGTCGCCCTCAATGACCCACACGCCGAAAACCTCGCCAACGTCCAGCAGGGGGTCAGCGTAACCGTGCTTCTCTTCAAGCTCGGCAACTTCCTTCGGGTCGCGGATGCGACCCGGAACAATGCGGTCAACCAGAGAGCCGCAGAAGGTACAGTCCTCGTTGACATATTTCTTGAAGCCGTCTTCCAGGCCCCACTGGTCAATGTACTGGTTGACGCACTTCAGCAGCTCCTTGCCGTTGTTGTCAATCAGCTCGCAGGCCAGCATGATGATACCCTTCTTGCCGGCCTTGTAGCGGTGGTACAGCACCTGGGTCAGTTTTGCGGGGAAGCTGGACGGCGGGCAGTCGTTCTGCTGGCAGGCGGGATCATAAACGATACCGGCCTCGGTGGTGTTGGAAACGATGATTTCCAGGTCGTCGCTGGCGGCAACGTCCATCATCTTTTCGTAATCAGCTTTTTCATACGGGTTCAGGCAGCGGGATACACTGGAGATCACGCGCTTGTCATCGACCTTCTGGCCGTTTTCGCTGCCGCGCAGGTACAGGGTGTACAGGCCCTCCTGTTCGTTAATCATCTTGGCCAGGCCGGGGGCGATGGGCTGAACCAGAACGCACTTGCCGTTCCAGTCAGCTTTTTCGTTGGCAAGGTCAAACCAGTAGTCAACAAAGGCACGCAGGAAGTTGCCCTCACCAAACTGCAAAACCTTTTCGGGGGCATTTTTCAGAATGTAGCCATCATAACCGGATTTTTCAAGGACCTGATAATTCAAAGTTTCCATTGGAAATTCTCCTTTGCAATGTGTGCAATTACGGCGGCGGTGTGCAGGGCCAGACAAAAACGCCCTGCGCTGCGTAAGCGCCTTGTTTAGCTTCATTGTATTTTTTTTTGCTTGCAACGTCAAGATGCTTTCGTGAAGAAACGCATATATTTTGCGCTCCTTCTTTGACTTTTTTTCCTTTCCCTGTTTTGCACAAGCGGGATCCAATATTTTTAGTGCTTTTTACATCAAAAGGGCAAGATTTGCAACTTGTTCAAACCGCTGCAAGTATGTATAATAATATCAGCTTATGTTTTATTCTGCTGTTTGGGGGCAGCATGATGCGTTCTGTTGACCCGCAGCACACAACGAAGGAGCTTGCAATTATGAAAGCATTTATGGACAAGGATTTCCTGCTGGAAACCCCCACCGCGCAGCACCTGTATCATGATTATGCAGAAACGCTGCCTATCGTAGACTATCACTGCCACATTCCCCCGCAGGAGATCTACGAGGACCGCCGCTTTGAAAATATCGCTCAGGTATGGCTGGGCGGCCATCAGGTTCTGGCCGATGGCTCTGACTACTACTTCGGCGACCATTATAAGTGGCGCGTGATGCGTTCCAACGGTGTGCCCGAAGAGTACATCACCGGTGACAAGCCGGACCGCGAGCGCTTCCAGAAGTTTGCAGAAGCACTGGAAATGGCCATCGGCAACCCGATGTACACCTGGTGCCACCTGGAACTGAAAAAGTACTTTGGCTACAACGGCGTTCTGAACGGCGATACCGCTGAGGAAGTCTGGAACCTGTGCAACGATAAGCTGCAGCATGATCCCAAGATGACCGTGCGCGGCCTGATCGAGCAGAGCAACGTTGCCATGGTCGGCACTACCGATGACCCCATCGACAGCCTGGAATGGCACAAGAAGATCAAGGAAGACCCCACCATCAAGGTTGTTGTTGCACCTTCCTTCCGCCCGGACAAGGCCCTGAACATCCGCAAGGACGGTTTTGCAGATTACATCCATAAGCTGGAAGAAGTTGTTGGCCGCAAGTTCGCCTGCGCCAACTGTGTGGTCAACGCTCTGGAAGAGCGCCTGCAGTTCTTTGTTGAGATGGGCTGCCGCGCTTCTGACCACGGGCTGGATTATGTTCCTTACGTGGAGACCAACGCCGAAAAGGCAACCGCAGCTTTCAAAAAGGCTATGGCCGGTGAGCCGCTGACCCAGGAAGAGGGCGACGCATACACCACCTACCTGCTGATCAGCCTGGGCCGCCTGTACAAAAAGTATAACGTTGCCATGCAGATCCATTACAGCTGCCTGCGCAATGTCAACCAGAAGATGTACAAGAAGCTGGGCCCCGATACTGGCTTTGATATGATCGCTGTGACCGATGGCAGCGCCGCCATCAGCAGCCTGCTGAGCAAGCTGACCGAGACCGGCGAATGCCCGAAGGTGATCCTGTACAGCCTGAACCCCGCCGACTTTGACATGCTGGGCACCATCCTGGGTGCATTCCAGGATGACGAAGTTCCCGGCAAGATCCAGCTGGGCTCTGCCTGGTGGTTCTGCGATACCGATGACGGAATGTACCAGCAGATGAAGACCCTGGCTCGCCTGGGGCTGCTGGGCAACTTTATCGGCATGCTGACCGACAGCCGTAGCTTCCTGAGCTACACCCGCCACGAACTGTTCCGCCGCCTGATGTGCAACCTCATCGGCAACTGGGTCGAGAATGGCCAGTACCCCAGCGATGAGAAGACCCTGAAGAAGATCGTGGAAGGCATCAGCTACTACAACGCACAGCGTTACTTCCACCTGTAATTCTGCACAAATCAGGAAATAAAACATTGTAAAAATTGCCCTGCTGCCTGAAAGACAGCAGGGCTTTTTCCATAGAATGAGAATCTTTCTCTTGTGCAAAAGGGCAAAAAAAGAGGGCAAAATCGGGGCGAAGAGAAAAAGTTGGGAGGTAGGAGGGAGGCACTATTTTAATTAGGAATGAGGAATGAGAAATTAGGAATTGGAGGTAGGGTGTGGCAGGAGGCGAAAACCTTACCTCACCGCCGTATCGGCACTTAAAATTATGCGGTATTGCCCTAAAACTTTACCTTTTTGCTCTATCTAAAAAATTAGAGCCGCTTCGTAACAAAGCCAAATGGAGAAAGTCTCCAAATCATAAAAAGTAAAGCTTTTAGAATTACCACACTAGTAGAGGCGCACATTGTGCGCCCGCGGACGAGCTGCGAAATATTCCGTAACTCAAATAATCCAACTGCTGGCCTATTAAAAAATGCCCATACATCAACATAAAAAACAAATCCCCCGCTCCGCAGCGGCATTTACGCCTGCTGCAAAACGGGGGAAAATCTTTTATGATCAGGTCAGACCTTTATGGGAGACAAACCGACACCCAATCAACCCGGCTGCTTGCCGATGTAGGCCAGGATGCCGCCGTCAACGTACAGAATCAGGCCGTTGACGAAATCGGAAGCTTCAGATGCCAGGAAGACAGCGGGGCCGCCCAGGTCCTCGGCGTTGCCCCAGCGTGCAGCGGGAGTCTTGGCAACGATGAACTGGTCAAACGGATGGCGGCTGCCGTCCGGCTGGATCTCACGCAGGGGCGCGGTCTGCGGGGTGGCGATGTAGCCGGGGCCAATGCCGTTGCACTGAATGTTGTATTGGCCGTACTCGGAAGCAATGTTTTTGGTCAGCATCTTCAGGCCGCCCTTGGCAGCAGCGTAAGCGGAAACAGTCTCACGGCCCAGTTCGCTCATCATGGAGCAGATGTTGATGATCTTGCCGCCGCCCTGCTCGATCATGTCGGGGATGATGGCCTTGGCAACGATAAAGGGAGCGTTCAGGTCAACATCAATGACCTGACGGAACTGTGCAGCGGTCATTTCGCACATGGGGATGCGCTTGATGATACCGGCGTTGTTGACCAGAATGTTGATGTGGCCGACTTCCTCGGTGAT
>OBAM01001178.1_pt1 | contig 17797 bp, 10 predicted proteins | sample 1517751 | NCBI WGS metagenome assembly OBAM01 (sample SAMN04571703, study PRJEB22368) | human gut metagenome | biome: human gut; material: stool | host: Homo sapiens | place: Luxembourg | collected 2012-10-18
CCAGTCAGCAGCTACCGCAGCATACACATTTGTATGGAGCAGCACACCGGTAGCAGATGATAATGAAAACAATGAGAACAAAGAAGAAAACGGTGAAGTAAACAACGAAGAAGTTAATACAGACACCAACACCGAAAATACCGAAGAGAACGGAGAAGACACCAACACAGAGAATAATGTAGAAAACTCTGAGGAAGAACAGAATCAGGAAGAAACACCAGATCAGGAACAGACAAAAATGATCCGCGTCATCGCAGACGAAGTTAATCTTCGCGTAGTTCCTTCCACAGAAGCCGAAGTGATCGCAACAGTAGATACAGACACTCAGCTTCCACTTCTCGAAACAGTAACCGGTGAAGACGAATTCACCTGGTACAAAGTTTCCTACGAAGAAGCACAAGCTTATGTAAGAAGCGATATGGCGGAAGTTGTTGAGACTGAAGAGCAGGGTACAGAAAACGAAGATGCAAATGAAGAAGAAGCAGACGTTCAGGTCGAAGACGAAGTAACCTACTCTCAGACAATCGGCAATGTGGTTGTAACTGCAACAGCTGCAAAAGATGTTCTTCCAGGAAATGCAGAGTTTGTTGTAACTCCTATCGTACAGGAAACAGACCCTGACCAGTACGCAGAAACAGAAACAAAGCTTAATGAAAAAGCTGAGGAAGATGGATACGAAATCGCAGGTTTCCTGGCATACGATATTTACTTCCAGGACAGTGAAGGAAATAAAATAGAACCAGTTGATGGTTCCGTAAAAGTTTCCATGCACTACACAGAACCATCCGTACCGGCAACCGTATCAGAAATCAGTGTCGTATCTGTTGATGAAGAAGTTAATGAAGAAAAAAATACAAATATTGATGTCATGCATTTTGTTGAAGATCAGAATGGTAAAGTTCAAGACGTTGTTAATATGACAGAACAGGGACAGGCAAACGTTGAAACTACTACAGATGGTGAAATTCAAAAAGCAGAATTCAATACAGAGAGTTTTTCAGTATTTACAATCACATGGAAAAGAAAAAGCGGAAATATAGAAGAATTTAACTTTAACAAAATAATACATTTGGTAAGACAGAATGGACAGAATGGTAGTACATATACTGATTTGAAGAATTCAGTATATGCAACAAATAGTCTGGTTCTGGAAACAGAAGATACTAACCCGGTTCTATACATGAGCACTATTACATCAAGTGGAATAAATAAAGAAATGTATCAACTTTATGAAAGTGGAACAACATATCGCTTTATAGGCGCATACATTGCAACAACATCAAGAGATGAATATAGTCTGGTAGATAGCAATAAAGTAACGAAACTTATGGGAAGAAAAGAAAAAGATTCCAATAGTGGAGTTATGAAGTATCAGTATAAAGGAGATACAACTTATAGAAACCTGGAAATTGAGCAGACTGTTATATTTGTTTATTCAAATGCAGAACTAACAAAAAAGGCAAACCTTTATTCAGAAAACGGAATAACGTTATATGCATCAGGACAATCAACAGTAAATTTGACAAATATAGATATCTTATATACAACAAGTGCAAATGATATAATTCCGACAAGTGTAAAAGACAGTGACAAGAGATGGAGCGGAAATAACTATACATATGAACGTACAGTTGTAGGAATCGGAGAAGAATCAGTTGAAGTCAAAGCCCTAAGACGGGAATCAAGTTCAAGTAATTCACCAATACAGTATAGTGAAGATGGTGAAAACTGGATGGATGTTGGAAGTAATCCTGTGAAATTTATTTATACAGCAGATGCTAAAGGAGAGGTTCCAAAAACAATAAAGACAGCTGATACTAGAAATCTTATCAATATCAGTATGGCAAATTATTCTGAAAACCAGAATTATCACGGTTCTTTTCAATTTGGTAGCGCAGATTATACAGGAAGTGAAGCGGTAAAACAGAATTTAGTACAAGGAGTTCTTAAGGATGGATATCCGGTATTAAACAATGGTACATCATTAAATGGCCTTTTTGATGGTACCTGGGGTGAGGTTATACAAAATACATATGTTACAGGATTGAATCATCTGTTTTCATATGATTCAAGTACAGGAACATATAGCTATGATAGCGATGAGAATTATGCATATTATGATATTGATAGTAGTAGGAATACGGAAAAGAATTTTATAGTATATGAGAGAAGTAAATACAAAGGTGAGGGAATGCGTCACGTTGCTTCATTCATGCCATATTCTTCTTGGGATGATGGTGCATCTCAGAATAAATTTGCTTTTGGTATGATGATATCTTTTGAGTTCTTACAACCGAAAAATGGTAAAATTAATGGACAGGATATGGTATTTAGTTTCTCTGGTGATGATGATGTCTGGGTATTTATAGATAACAAATTGGTGCTTGATCTTGGAGGTGTCCATGAGAGGGCAACAGGAAGTATCAATTTTGCAAATGGTGAAGTATACGTAAATAACCAGTCAAATCCAACATTAAGGAGTGTATTTAATAGTGATAGTGATACATTTGCAGATTATACCAGTCATTCATTGAAACTCTTCTATATGGAGCGTGGACGAGGTGATTCAAACTGTTCAATTAAATTTAATCTTCCACCAAGACCAACGAATTCTATTGAAATAGTAAAAAGTCTTGCAAATTCAGATAAAGAAAAGTATACAAGTACTGATTTTCAGTTCAAAGCATATCTTGAAGATGAAGAAGACAGAAATCAGGAGCCGGTTCAGTATAATGCAATTCCAGAAGGAACACCATACAGAGTTAAGAAAAATGATTCTCTTACAGATGAAGTAAGATATGTGGGAAAACATAATATATTTACTTTAAAGGCAGGAGAATCAGCGGTATTCGAGGGGATTGATTCAGGACTCCGGTTCTATGCGGAAGAAGTTGGTATTCTTTCGGATCAATTTGATAGGGTTGACATTACAGACTGGAAAGTAACATATCACGATTTGAATGAAAAGCTAGTTGAAACATCCAACGGTAAGGTACCAGAGCAAACTGAAACTTACTTGGCACGAAGTGGAGTGAAAACTGCTGGTAATGCAGCAAGGGTAGAATTTAAAAATACCTGTAATGTAAATAATTTGAGAAAACTAAGGATTACCAAGAAGATGAATGGGTTATCTACTACAGATAAATTCAGCTTTCAAGTATATCTTACAGGACAGAATAGGCAGTTTATCCCTTATGATGGAGGATATGAAGTCATACATAAAGATGGCACGAGTGTAAGTAGAGAGGGTAATCCTCAGGGAATAATACGTGACGTAGCACCGGATGAGACGATTGTAATTGATCAAATTCTTTCAGGAACCGAGTTCAAGGTAAACGAAATTGAACTAGATAATTCAAGATATGAGAAGCCGATAAAAGAAGTTAAAAAGGGTTTATGTGATGATGGTACAGTAACAGATTCTGACGGAAAGATTGCTTTGAAAAAGGATGCTCATGTAATAATAACAAACACATTAAAAGTAGATCTGACAGTTAATAAAGAATGGTCAGATAAAAATATAAAGCACAGTTCTATATATGCAGGACTTTATAAAGCGGATGGAACACCATTAAAATGTGTTGAACTGAATGAAGATAATCAATACAGATATGTTTTTGGAAATGTGAGTTCATCTGATTTGGTTTATGAGCTTAGACCGGTAACAGGAAATGAAAATGCAGAATTTACAATCAATAATAACGGATATGTCAAAGTAGAAGCAGATAAGATTATTGTGGCAAAAGCAAATAATACCGATACAAAATATAAAGTGTCTTATAAAAAAGAAGTATCAGAAGATGGAACAAAGATTACTCAGACAATTACAAATACAAAGATTGTTACAAAATTGAATCTGATAAAAGTTGAAAAAAATAATGAAAAAAATCTTCTGAAAAATGCAGAATTTGCACTTTATACAGCAAATGATAACTACACATATGAGGAAAGTAACCGGGTAACTGGCAATATCAAGACTGATTCGAATGGAAGAGCAACAGTGAATGGATTAGTTCCTGGAAAATATGTTCTGAAAGAAACAAAAGCACCAGAGGGATATTCACTTTCTGCCAATGTATGGCAGGTTCTAGTAAGGGATAATCAGTCAGTTGAAGTAACATTAAATGGAGTTCCTGTTGAAAAAAGCGATGATGGAGCATTTGTTATCGAAAACATTAAGCTCTACTCACTCCCATCAACCGGTGGCAGCGGAATTTACTGGTATATGATCGGCGGCATGGTACTTATGTCTGCAGCCGCATGGATCTTATATAAAAACAAATGCAGGGAGGTGCTGGGAAAATAATTGTAACGATTGATTTTTTCAGTGGCTCCTTGCCACAAAAAAACGTAATTATCCCGCATAAGGGAACAATAAAAAAAATGGGCAAAGCCCGATAATGAAAAGGAGACAAAATTATGAAGAAGATGAGAAAAATCTTTGCAGTGTTATTAACACTGGCCATGGTACTCGCAATGAGTATTCCAACATTTGCAGCAGAAGTTACAGAACCAGTTACTTCTTATTCTAGTAAATTACAGTAACAGGTTTATCTTCACAGGAAGAAGAAACAGTTAACTTATATGCAGCAATTACATTAAATGTTGATAAGAACGAATGGATTGTAGCTGACTGGGCTAAAGATTATATTGGATTAAGTACTGATGGAAAAAAATATGAAATCACAAATGCTGAAGGGTTAGCAAAAGCAGTACCTGAAACTATAGCACCATTTCAGCAGAAACATGTTGTAGGTGAAACACAAGTAGAGTTTTCAGAAGTTCCTGTAGGTGCTTATGTTGTTACAGCAAGTGGTAATAAAATCACATATTCTCCTATGGTTGCAGAAACATATAAGGATAGTGAAACTTATATGCAGGCAAAAGATGTGACACTTGTAGCTAAATCTACAGGATATGATGTGAAAAAAGAAGCACAAGATGGTTTTGTAAAACGTGGAGAAGAAGTAACATTTAAAATTACAACTACTTTCCCAAGTTTTGAAACTGCTGATTCTAAAGATAACAATTTCAAAATCATTGATACACCAACAGGTCTTGATATTAAAGAGATTACATCTGTTGAAATTGGGAATGCTCCATTAACTGCTGTTGAGGATTATACTACTAGTAAAGCTACAAATGGTGAGTATACAATTGAATTTACCCAAAAGACTATTGGAACAACTAATGCAAATGCAGGTAAAACAGTTGTAGTACAGTATAAAGCAATTGTAACATCTGAAGAAGGATACACCAATACAGCTAATACATTCAGAAAAGATGTTAATATGGGTAACACTGAAGTTAAAGGTTATACTGGAACAATTAAACTTACTAAATACGCAGAAAACGGAACAACGGTTCTTAAAGGTGCAGAATTCAAACTGTATAAAGGATCAAAAACAGATGTAAAAGAAAAAAATATTGAAGCGTTAAAATTTGTAAAAATTAGTGATGATGTATATAAATTAGCATTAGATACTGATGAAGATAAAACTAGTACTTTGGTTTCTAAAAATGGCGTATTGACAGTAAAAGGACTTGATGAAGGAGAATACTGGTTTGAAGAAACAAAAGCACCAGAAGGTTATTCAATTAACACAAACGGAGCAACAGCAACCATCACTGAAAATAAAACTCAGAACGTGACTGTTAATGCTTCATTGACAGATAGCAAACTCTCCGCTCTTCCATCTACAGGTGGTATCGGTACTACAATCTTCACAATCGCTGGATGCCTGATCATGGTTACAGCAGCTGGCTTATTCTTTGCAAGCCGCAAAAAAGCAAACAAATAATCATTCGTGATTGTTTATAACCAAATATCGAATCCGGGGCATCTGCCCCGGATTCATAAAAAAATAATACAACAGCAAGGAGAGCTCGGATGAAAAAAAAAGCAGGCAATTTAGTAATTTGCATCATATTTTTAGCTGGTTTGTCCTTGCTGCTGTATCCCTTTGTAGCCAATCAATGGAATAACTACAGACAGAAACAGTTGATCAGTGGTTATGAGCAGGTGGTTTCTGAAAAGGAAGCAGCAGAAGGAATTGACTATGATGCAGAGCGTAAGAAAGCAGAAGACTATAACGAAGCCTTACTTCCATGTGTTCTTCCTGACTCTTTTGCACTTGCAGAGTCAAGTGGAGTAGATCCGGTCTATATGAATACGCTGAACATCGCTGGTGATGAGATGATGGGAAGTGTAGAGATTCCTAAGATCAATATCAAAATCCCGATTTACCACACAACGGAAGAAGATGTTTTGAACAAGGGTGCAGGTCATCTGGAGGGAAGTTCTCTTCCGGTTGGTGGAGCAAATACACATGCTGTTATTTCTGCACACCGTGGACTTCCGAGTGCATCACTTTTTACAGATCTGGACCAGATGAAAGTAGGAGATCATTTTCTGCTCCATGTATTAGATGAAACCTTATGCTATGAAGTAGACAAGATTTCGGTTGTTAAGCCGGAAGACACTTCTGCTCTTGCAGTGGAAGATGGGCAGGATTTAGTAACGCTTTTAACCTGTACTCCTTATGGAGTAAATACAGAACGACTTCTGGTTCGTGGTCACAGAGTACCTTATGTAGAAGAGGAAGTCAAAGAAGAGAAGACAGTGCTCAGTGGAAGCAGTCTTCACACAAATTATCTTCTTTGGGTATTTGTTGGTCTATCCGTTACCGCACTCTTTATTTTTGTGTTATACTTAAAGGAAACAAAGCTGAAGAGGCGAGCGAATAAAGGCGGTAAAAAATAGATTATGGCAAAAGAAAAGAAGAAAAAAGGTTCTATAGTTATTAATATATTTATCATATTACTTTTTCTCGTCGGTGCGGGTATCTTTACTTACCCAACGATCAGTAATTACTGGAATGAGTACCGAAATGCGCAGCTTGTAACCAAGTACAACGAATCCGTCAGTGATCTGTCGGATGACCAGTACGAAAAGCTCTGGCAGGAGGCTGAGGAATACAACGCAGAGCACAAGGTCAATACGATCGTAGATGCTTTTAACGAAGAGGATTATGTTCTCAGTCATCCTTACGATGAGGTTCTTGATCCAAATGGTGACGGGCTGATGGGAAGTATCGAGATCCCCAAGCTGAATCTGATACTTGCTATTTACCATGGCCTCAGTACAGAGGTTCTGGAAAAGGGTGTCGGGCATGTTGAGGGAACAAGTCTTCCGATAGGTGGAGCGAGCACACATGCGGTGCTGGCTGGACACAGGGGACTTCCGAGTGCAAAGATTTTTACGGATCTTGACCAGATGAAGAATGGAGATATTTTTCTGATCCATGTTCTGGGAAAGACTCTTGCATACAAAGTAGATCAGATAAAAACGGTTCTTCCGGAGGAATCCAGTGAGCTGGATATCATCGAGGGAGAGGATCATGTGACGCTGGTAACCTGTACTCCTTATGGAGTCAATACTCACAGGCTTCTTATCAGGGGAATCCGGACAGAGTATGTTGAACCGGAGGAGAAAGCTGAGGAGACACCGATCCAGCAGATCGCAAAGGTTGATCCGGTGAAGATTATGATCATTGGTCTTGGAGCTATGGTCATAATGATCATCATTGTTTATATAGTTATTCGACGTAAAAGCCGAAAAACAGAGGAGAGTAGCCGCAAAGACGAATAATGATCACAGAAAATAACAAGGAGGCCGATCGTGGTGAAACAGAAGAAAAAGAAATTTAAAATGTGGAATAAGCTTTTGGCTTTCCTGGGAATGTTTGTCATGTTGACAGGCTGCCTGGCAGGAACGGTTCAGGCAGGTTCTTACGAAGCCGGAAAGAAGGGAAGTCTTAATCTGACGGTACAGCAGACGGATGAGGACGGCAAGACAACACCGCTGACAGGTGTTAAGTTAGAGCTTTACAGGGTTGCGGATGTTTCGTTTGATGGAAATGTGCATTTTGTACTGACCAGCTCCATGTCATCTGCAGGATACGATTTTGATTCCTTCAAGAATGCAAGTGAATGGTATTCAGCAGCCGAAAAGCTTGCCGAGGTTGCAGCTGCTTCTTCAGTAAAGCCGGTTGAGGCTGTTTCGGATGAGCAGGGCAAGGTTGTTTACAGCGATATGGAAGAGGGCATGTACCTGGTAACCGGTGCAGCGGAGAGTTCCGTTAAGGTTACTCCAATGCTCTTAACAGTTCCTTTTGCAAGCACAGAGGAAGGCTGGATCTACGATGTACAGGCTTATCCAAAGGCAGAGAAGAGCAACACTGCAGGTATTACAGTTGAGAAGAGACTTTATCGTATTAATCCGAATACGTTTGAACTGGATGAAATAACTGCTGACGATGCAACTTACAAGGTTGGTCTTTTCCTTGATAAGGATGGTACGATCCCATATGGTGATGATTACATCAGAACGATCCATATCCAGAATGCACAGTCAGGCAAAGCTTCTTACAGTAATGTTCTTAGAGGTACCTATTATGTATTCGAGCTTGATGAGAATAACAAGGCGATCAAGCTGAATGATGAGGTGCAGATTGATAAAGAAAACAGCTTCCATTACAATGTTACGAATGCAGCAGACAAGGAAGACAACAGTGTTGTAGTGGATGACAATACGGTTGCTACAGATATTGCAGCTTATGTAAATAACATTTTTTCAACTCTTCCGGAAGGCTTCTTTGTAAATGGAAAGATCGAGATTACAAAGAACGTTGTAGTGGACGGTGTGAAAAAGACTGTAGACGACAAGTTCTATGCAACTGTATTTGATGATTCTGGTAAGGCGGTAAGCACCGTTGAACTGAAGCAGAATGATAAAGTTACTGTTACGGTTCCATTCTCAGAAAATATAAAAGATACTGTTACTTATGCAGTTAAGGAAACCGATAAGGATGGTAATGTACTCGATAAAGATTCTTTCGCATATGTAGTAAGTGGTGAAGGCAGTGTTAAGCTGAATGAGTCTGATCAGTATAAAGGAAGCATCGAGATTACCAATACCAAGAAGGATGCTACTGTAACACCTGGCGGAAGCAATGGTGGTTCTGGTACATCTAACGGTGGAAGTGATGCATCCAGCCATGGCGGAAGTGCAACAAGTCGTCCGGTTAAGACTGGTGACCCGATGAATCCGGCATTCTGGGGTCTGGTTCTTCTGGTATCTGTGATCGTGATCGCAGGTGGAGTAGTTATTTACAAAAAGAGAAAACAGAAATAAAGTGTAAGACGTTTGACGGGAGTCTGGTGTAAACCGGGCTCTCGTTTTTTTCTTCTTATTTAAAGGGATTTTGTTGGAATGAGGGCTGTTTTGTGCTATAATAAATTAGTATTATTATGCCTATCTGGAAACCGGCAAATGCGAAAAATGTCGGTTTCCATTATAATGAATATAGAATGACAGGAGGAAGCAAATGGGCGGAGAGAATACAGAGTACGGCGCGGATCAGATTCAGATTCTGGAAGGACTGGAAGCTGTTCGTAAAAGACCAGGTATGTATATTGGAAGTACATCCAGCCGGGGCCTGCATCATCTTGTATATGAGATCGTGGATAATGCGGTAGATGAAGCATTAGCAGGATTTTGTACCGAAATCCAGGTAACTATCAATCCGGATAATTCCATTACAGTAATTGATAACGGACGAGGTATTCCGGTAGGAATCAATCACAAAGCAGGAATACCGGCAGTAGAAGTTGTATTTACCATTCTTCATGCGGGTGGTAAATTTGGCGGTGGAGGATACAAAGTATCCGGTGGCCTTCATGGTGTAGGTGCCTCTGTTGTAAATGCATTGTCTGAATGGCTGGAAGTTACGATCTGCCGTGAAGGTAAGAAATATCAGCAGCGCTATGAAAGAGGACATACTATGTATCCTCTGAAAGAGATTGGTGTCTGTGATTCTGAAGAGACAGGAACAAAGGTAACATTCCTGCCGGATAAAGAAATCTTTGAAGAAACAGTTTATGATTACGATATTCTGAAACAGCGTCTTCGTGAGATGGCGTTCCTGACAAAAGGTCTGCGTATCGTTTTGAGAGATACCAGAGCAGACCAGGAAAAAGAAAAAATCTTCCACTATGAAGGTGGTATCAGGGAATTTGTTACTTATCTCAACAGAAGTAAAGAAGCACTGTATCCAGAGGTCATTTACTGTGAAGGTGAAAAAGATGGTGTCATGGTTGAGGTTGCCATGCAGCACAATGATTCCTACACAGAGAACAGCTATGGCTTTGTAAATAATATCAATACACCGGAAGGTGGTACACATATCGTTGGTTTCCGTAATGCACTGACAAAGACATTCAACGATTATGCAAGAAAGAATAAGCTGCTTAAAGACAGTGAACCGAATTTAAGTGGTGATGACATTCGAGAAGGTCTGACAGCAATCGTAAGTGTTAAGATCGAGGAGCCACAGTTCGAAGGACAAACGAAACAGAAGCTTGGTAACAGTGAGGCTCGTGGAGCTGTTGATTTTGTAGTCAGCAAACAGCTGGAGATTTTTCTGGAGCAGAATCCGACGGTTGCGAAGGCAACAGTTGAGAAATCAGTACTTGCGCAGAGAGCACGAGAAGCAGCACGTAAGGCAAGAGATCTTACAAGAAGAAAATCTGCACTTGACGGAATGTCTCTTCCAGGTAAACTTGCAGACTGCTCAGATAAGAATCCGGAAAACTGCGAGATCTACATCGTAGAGGGAGATTCCGCCGGTGGTTCAGCAAAAACTGCCAGAAACCGTGCAACACAGGCAATCCTTCCACTGCGTGGTAAAATCCTTAATGTAGAAAAGGCCCGTCTGGACAGAATCTACAGCAATGCAGAGATTAAAGCAATGATCACTGCATTTGGTACTGGTATTCATGAAGATTTTGATATCACAAAATTGCGTTATCATAAAATCATTATCATGACGGATGCCGATGTCGATGGTGCGCACATTGCGACACTGCTTCTGACATTCCTTTACAGATTTATGCCGGAACTGATCAAGCAGGGATATGTATACCTGGCTCAGCCGCCGCTTTATAAGGTCGAAAAGAATAAAAAAGTCTGGTACGCATACGATGATGCAGAGCTGAACAGCATCCTTGAGCAGATCGGACGTGACAATAACAATAAGATCCAGCGATACAAAGGTCTTGGAGAAATGGACGCAGAACAGCTCTGGGAGACAACCATGGATCCGGAGAAACGAATTCTTCTCCGTGTAACTATGGATGAATCAGCAACTTCTGAAATTGACCTGACATTTACCACTCTTATGGGTGACAAAGTTGAACCAAGACGTGAATTTATCGAAGAAAACGCACGCTTTGTAGAAAATCTGGATATCTAGGAGAATAGAAAATGGAAGACAATATTTTTGATAAAATCCATGAGGTGGATCTGCAGAAGACCATGGAAAAATCTTATATAGATTATGCCATGAGTGTTATTGCCTCCCGTGCTCTTCCGGACGTCAGAGACGGTCTGAAACCGGTACAGAGAAGGGTGCTGTATTCCATGATAGAGTTGAATAACGGTCCGGATAAGCCGCATCGTAAATGCGCCCGTATCGTTGGTGATACCATGGGTAAATATCATCCGCATGGAGACAGTTCCATCTATGGCGCACTTGTAAATATGGCACAGGACTGGTCAACCAGATATCCGCTGGTAGACGGTCATGGAAACTTTGGTTCTGTGGATGGCGATGGTGCAGCTGCCATGCGATATACAGAGGCACGTCTGAGTAAGATTTCCATGGAAATGCTGGCTGATATCAATAAAGATACGGTTGATTTCCAGCCGAACTTTGATGAGACAGAACGGGAACCGGTTGTACTGCCATCCCGTTATCCGAACCTTCTTGTAAATGGAACCTCCGGTATTGCCGTTGGTATGGCAACCAATATTCCGCCTCACAATCTGAGAGAGGTGATCAGTGCCGTTGTTAAGATTATTGACAATATCATTGAAGAGGACAGAGACACTACGATAGAAGAACTTCTTGAGATCGTAAAAGGGCCTGACTTCCCGACAGGTGCTACTATCCTTGGTACAAGAGGAATTGAAGAAGCATATCGTACCGGACGCGGCAAGATCCGTGTGCGTGCGGTGACAAATATCGAGACACTGCCGAACGGTAAATCACGTATTATCGTTACAGAACTTCCATATCTTGTTAATAAAGCCCGCTTGATCGAAAAGATCGCTGAGCTGGTACGAGACAAGAAAATCGACGGAATCACAGACCTGAATGACCATTCCAGCCGTGAAGGTATGCGTATCTGTATCGATCTTCGTAAAGATGCCAATGCGAATGTAGTCCTGAATCAGCTGTACAAGCATACACAGCTTCAGGATACCTTTGGTGTGATCATGCTGTGCCTGGTAGCAGTAAACGGAAGCCTTCAGCCGAAGGTGCTGACGCTCCCTGAGATGCTCAAATATTATCTTGCACATCAGGAAGATGTTGTGACAAGAAGAACAAAGTACGATCTGAATAAAGCACAGGAACGTGCGCATATATTAGAAGGTCTGTTGAAAGCTCTGGATAATATTGATGAAGTTATCCGTATCATCCGTGGATCCAGAAGTGTTCAGGTAGCCAAGCAGGAATTGATGGACAGATTTGAACTGACAGATGTTCAGGCACAGGCAATCGTGGACATGCGTCTTCGTGCTCTCACCGGTTTGGAAAGAGAGAAGCTGGAAGCAGAATATGCAGAATTAATGGAAAAGATCCGTAAGTTGAAAGCAATCCTTGCAGACAGAAATACACTTCTTCGTGTTATTCGTGAGGAAATCCTTGCGATTTCTGAGAAATACGGCGATGACAGAAGAACAGCTATCGGATTTGATGCGTTTGATATTTCTATGGAAGATATGATCCCGAGAGAAAATACTGTCATTACCATGACAAAACTTGGTTATATCAAACGTATGACAGTAGATAACTTCCGCAGCCAGAACAGAGGCGGCAGAGGAATCAAGGGAATGCAGACACTGGATGATGACTATATTGAAGAACTGATGATGACAACAACACATCATTATGTCATGTTCTTTACCAATACTGGTCGTGTATACAGACTGAAAGCGTACGAGATTCCGGAAGCTGGAAGAACCGCCCGTGGTACTGCGATCATCAACCTTCTGCAGCTGATGCCGGGAGAACGTATCACAGCCGTCATTCCGATCAGTAAGTTTGAAGAAGGTCAGTATCTGATGATGGCTACCCGTAAGGGTCTTGTTAAGAAGACTCCGATCCAGGATTATGCAAATGTCCGTAAGATTGGTCTGGCAGCTATTTCTCTGAGAGATGACGATGAACTGATCGAAGTTAAGGCAACGGATGACAAGAAAGATATCATCCTTGTAACGAAATATGGCCAGTGTATCCGATTCAAAGAGTCTGATGTCAGAAGCACCGGACGAGTTTCTATGGGGGTTCGAGGTATTAATCTGCTTGATGGCGATGAAGTTGTTGCAATGCAGCTGAATACACAGGGATATTATCTGCTCGTTGTATCTGAAAACGGTATGGGTAAACGTACTTCTATCAGTGAATTTACCTGCCAGAACAGAGGCGGTAAAGGTGTGAAGTGCTACAAGATCACTGAGAAGACCGGTAATGTTATCGGAGCAAAAGCTGTCAATGAAGAAAATGAGATCATGATGATCACCACAGAAGGAATCATTATCCGTCTGCAGTGCTCTGATATCTCTATCCTTGGAAGAATTACATCAGGAGTCAAACTGATCAATCTTTCTGATGGAGTAACGGTTGCAAGCTTTGCGAAAGTCCGTGAAAAAGAAGAAGATAAAAATTCTGAAAAGACAGAGGAAAGCTCTGAAAATGTCTCCACAGAAGAGAACAGTAACGAAAATACAGACAGCACAGAGGAATAAGAATCATGGATAAGGAAAATGCGGCAACAAATGTCAGACGCAGATCCGGTTCAAGTGCATCCGGACGTTCAAAATCCGCATCAGCAAGAAGAAAAACGCAGACCAGACGTAAAACTTCAGGAACCCGGCGTAAAACTTCCAGAGGTTCTGATATAGCTGCAGTGATTGCCAGATTACCGAAACCGGTTCTGGCAGGCGCTGCTGCGCTGATCGTTCTGATCATTATCATTGTATTTGCTGCAAAGGGATGCGGAGTCAGTCATAAGACTCCGGAAAGAGTAGTCAGAACTTTGATCGAATCCTACACAGGTGGGAATGAGAGCAAAGTCAAAAAATGCTATGGTGTGTCCAAAGCAGATGATACTCTGCAGCAGGAGATGGATGCGACTGTGAAATATTTCAGTGCATTCGAGGCTGAAAAAACAGAAATCACACAGTGTGATAAAATCTATCAGGATGGTAATTATACATATATGTATATTACCTATGATCTGGTCCTGAAGAATGGACAGAGCTACCCTTGCATCAGTACTTATATGGTACAGAAGAAAGATAACGACAAGTATTATGTAATGACACCGTCAGAGATTACGGATGATCTGAGCAAGCAGGCAGCGACGAAGTATGCTGATTTTATGAATACACAGGCATATAAGGATTATACGACTGCTTATGACAAGTTTATCAAGAAGAACCCTGGATATGAGGAAAAAATAGCTGCAAAATTAAAATAGCTAAGCGAACAGCAATATAGAATCCTTGAAGGGATGGTGGCAGCGGAATGAAAAGAATCATTATGATGGTGCTGAGGAATCTCTTGTTTGTACCATGGGGATGGTTTATGCTGAACCGATATGCTAAAAACGTTGATAATTATACAGAGGGAGAGCGTTATGCACTTCTGAAAAAAATAGTTCGGCGTGCGAATAAAGGCGGTAATATTACGGTTCAGTCATACGGTGTAGAAAATATACCGAACGAAAATGGATTTATGTTTTATCCGAATCATCAGGGACTGTATGATGTCCTTGCAATTGTGGATGCCTGCCCGACACCTTTTTCTGTAGTGGCAAAGAAAGAAGTGGGGAATGTTCCGTTTCTGAGACAGGTTTTTGCCTGTATGAAAGCATATATTATGGACAGAGAGGATATTCGACAGTCTATGCAGATTATCCTTAATGTTACCAGGGAAGTGAAAGAGGGACGAAATTATCTGATCTTTGCAGAAGGAACGCGAAGCAAGAATGGAAATCATCCACTGGAATTTAAAGGCGGCAGTTTCAAAGCTGCAACAAAAGCCAGATGCCCGATCGTGCCGGTTGCATTGATTGATACGTATAAGGCTTTTGACACTGGTTCCATAGAACCACTGACAGTGCAGGTGCATTTCCTGAAGCCAATGTATTATGACGAGTATAAGGACATGAAGACTACGGAGATTGCTGCAGAAGTGAAACGACGAGTGGAAGAGACCATCAAAGAATATGGTGGCTGGGATTAACTGAATATCTGGAATGCCTGAAAGACATTTGAAATATGAATAAGAACAGCCGGGAGTAAAATCCTGGCTGTTTTTTGCTGGAATAAATTTCGAAAAAAATACTTTTGCAGGTCATATCGTGAACGGGTACTTTTTGTACGTCAACTGTGTTTGACTTTATATAGAAGTAACGCATATAGTTTAAGGTAGAAATTATATGCTAAAACCAGCTGTTCAGTGCAAATGGAATTGAATAAAACAGAAAAAACTGGAGGAATCGGGAATGAGCAAAAGTTATTGGATCTGGTATCCGGGAGATTTTGAGTTATATCATGGAATGAAGCAGAATTTCAGTCGTGTGGAGAGAGGGTTTGGATGGCCGGCTTTCTGGAAGAGTGAAGGTTTCCGCAACCGTGTTGCTTTTCGCCGCACTTATCATCTGGAGGAAGAAACATCTTTCACTGTATATTCCAATGCGATCGGACATGTGCTGGCAGGAGAAAAGAAATATCCATTTGGAAAAAAGATCACCTGTGGACCGGGAGAAGTTGCAATAGCTGTTCATGCAGGCTGCATTGAGGCTTTTCCATGTATTTATATAGAAGGCGATGTGATCTGCTCTGATACAGGATGGATGGCAGAGGATTATGAAAAGGACCCACAGCCGGCAGGCAAGAGCAAATATTTCATCAGACCGGAACAGAATCCGACAGTCTGGGAATACAGTGAAAAGGTTTATGAACCAGTCAGTGTAACGGAGTATAACGGAGGAACTCTCTATGAATTTGAAACGGAGCTGAATGCGGTTCTGGAGGCAAAATTTAAAAATGGATATCAGCCGGTACTGATCTGCTGCGGCGAATCCAGGGAAGAGGCAATTGATCCGGTAAACTGCTATTACAGCTGGCAGCCGGACAAAGAAACTGGAAAGTGTCCATGCTGTGCAGTACGTTTTGCGTATATTCCGGATTGTAAGCCGGGAGAAGTTATCCTCAGAGCAAATCATCAGTATGTGGATATCCCGGTAAAAGCAGCTTTTCATTGTGGAGAAGAACGCCTGAATCAGATCTGGTCTGTGGCAGAGCATACATTCCGGCTTTGCAGCGGAATCTTTTTTATCGATGGAGCGAAACGTGATAAATGGATCTGGTCAGGAGATGCATACCAGAGCTTCTTCGTAAACCGTTATCTGATGGCAGATGCAGAAATCGATCAGAGAACGATCCTCGCGCTTCGTGGCAATGATCCGATGACGAGACATATTAATACAATTGTAGATTACTCTCTGTTGTGGCTTCTGGGCGTGGACTATCACAATGAAGGATACGGCGACAGAGATTTTCTGGAACTGGTTTATCCAAAGATGGTGTCCCTTATGGGGTTCTGTAATGGCAGACGAGAGGAGCATGGCTTTCTGATCGGAAAAGAAAAAGACTGGGTATATATTGACTGGGCTGATATGGATAAAGATGGTCCGCTCTGTGCGGAACAGATGCTTTATGCAGCATGTTTCCGTGTGATGGCAGAAATCAGCGAACAGCTTGGCAAAGATGGAAATGTTTACAGACAGGAATACGAAAAACTGACGGCTGCTATTGAAAAGTTCTTCTGGGATGAAGAAAAAGGTGCGTATATCGATTCTTTTACTTCCGGAAAACGTAATGTAACGAGACATGCAAATATTTTTGCAATTCTGTTTGATATCGCAGACAAACAGAAGCAGGAAAAAATTCTCACAAATGTACTTGAAAATGATGAGATTCCGGCGATCACAACACCATACTTTAACTTCTTTGAGTTGGATGTACTGTGCCAGATGGGAAAACTGACAGAAGTTCTGGACAAGATCCGTTCCTACTGGGGTGGCATGCTGGATCTTGGGGCAGTCACATTCTGGGAAGAGTATGATCCGTCCGTGCCGAAGGAAGAACAGTATGATATGTACGGGGATCATTTTGGCAAGAGTCTCTGCCATGCATGGGCGGCAAGTCCTATCTATTTTCTGGCAAAATACTTTGCCGGACTGGATCTTGTAAACAAGGATGGGGTTACTTATGTATTAAAGCCACAGATGCAGTATTTTACAGATCTGGACTGCACACTTCCGGTAGGAAGTCACGGAACTGTCCGACTGATCTGGGATGGAGAATATCTGGATGTGACTCCGGATGCAGATGGTGGAGTTCTGGAACTCGGCGAAACGAAATTTTCTCTGGTCAGAGGAGAAACAAGAAGGGTGAGGATTTGAAATGAAGAAGATAGATTTTAACAGAAACTGGACTTGCAGATGCCTGACCAGAGATGAAGAACCATATTCCGTAACACTTCCACATGATGCCATGCGGAGTGAACCGCGTACCGGAGAAAGTGTCAGCGAGGGAAATTCCGGATGGTATCTGGGTGGCGATTATGAATATACGAAACATGTTTTTGTGCCATCAGAG
>OBAM01001196.1_pt1 | contig 17597 bp, 10 predicted proteins | sample 1517751 | NCBI WGS metagenome assembly OBAM01 (sample SAMN04571703, study PRJEB22368) | human gut metagenome | biome: human gut; material: stool | host: Homo sapiens | place: Luxembourg | collected 2012-10-18
TAAAGTATCTCGATTCATAATATATGTCACCTCTTTCTATATGAGATAATTATATGCCAATAATGTCTTGTGTACAAGACATTATTATGAATAAATTGTCTTGTTAAATGCGGATAGAGATATAGATAGTATATGCGTATTGATGGGTATTATAACAGGATGCCGATTGGCTTGTCAGACAATCCGGAAGAAGCTGCATTTTCTTTTGCCATGCAACCATACCTTTGTATGCGTGGATTAAAAAACGAATAGTTTGAATAATCCTATGAAATGACAGCATGAAAAAACTAGAAATTCAATAAGAAGAAACAGCCCAATGCCGTTTGGAGAAGTTTATTTCTAATATCCTTGAGGCAGATGTTGAGGGTGAAATGAAGAAAAAGGGAGGCATTCTATTTGGCAAAGAAAAAGATGAAATCACCATCCGTTCCAGCGCAGCGGAATACCTGCCCCCTTGTTCAAACAGCGCCGGCTTAATTTCTGGCTTTTCTGTGCCTGAATCTGCCAAAGCCGTGGTAGAGTACCTCGGCGCGGTTGTACAGCCAGTAGCCCACGATTCCAAGGTGCTCCACAATGCGTCCGCGGTCGCGGTGCATGTTGGTGAACAGCTCATAAGGCACGGAAGGTCTTTTGGTGCGGGTCGGGTCCTTTATCGCAGCGATTAAATCGTCATTACAGCGGATGTCGCATGGAAATTCGGTCCATGAGGTGCCGATTACCTCGGGGCGGTGGGTGTCGGTGCCTGCCGTCTGCGGCTTGTCAAGGCGCAGTGCAAGCTCATGCGCCGATTCGTTGGCGGAGTGCTTTGCGACGGAATTATAGCTCTCAATAAAATCGAATTTTTCGAGAAATTCCGGGTGCAGCTTTCCGAAGTGCGTGTTCATAAATGCATAATATCCGGTGTCATAAGGGTGTGCCGGACCGAGTATTCCGCCGATAGAGTGCACGATTTTCTCAAGGTGTACAACTGAAAGTCCGCGGATACCTATAAGGCGTGCCTTCATCACATCAGCACCTTTTATGGTGTCAGGAAGTATAATAATGATGTGGCCGCCGTTGCGGGTATCGTACTCTATACCCTTTAACACCGTAAAATGTCCGGTATCGCCAAGCTCACCCTTGATGCGCTGCCAGTACTCATAGCCCCTATATGAATTGTGGTCGGTCACAAGCATACCATCCACACCTTTGTTAATCAGTTCCGTTACATAGTCCACAATACCGACGCGGGCATCTATCGAGCCTTCAGCGGTGTGGCAGTGCATATCTATTTTCAAGTTATCTCCATTCTGAAGCGTGAATACGTTTCTGCAATATAATTTTTTTTGCAATTATTTCTTTGGCAAATCTTAGCCGTATACAGTATAGCTTTTTGTGATGAAAAATACAATGTGATTTTCGTGGAAAATAGGCTGTGTACTAAATCCATTTTAAAATATAAGATTTGGGTGCCGGAACATGATATATACCTAGCTGTGTATAACGTATTATATTTATGCATATCATGACTTTTGGGAGAAGCTTAGATGTTCTTAGAACTCTGCTGTTTCCCTAGCCAAAAGCAGCACGGATGCTGCTTTAGAAGCAATGCATACAAGGATGTATGCTTTGCTTCGGTGGCGAACGTATAGAATACCTTTATCAGAGTTCTTAGAACATCTTGCTTCGTACAATGGAGCTGATATGCATAAATATAATACGTTATACACTCACAGACCAGATTGTCATGTTTTCCCCGAAGCATCATAAATAATTGCGCAAACATTAGAAATAATGTATACTATTAATGGTTTTTTACTATCATATTGATTACTCACACAAAATGGAGGTACGCGTATGTTAAAGGTTGGTATGCTTACAAGTGGTGGAGATTGTCAGGCGCTCAATGCTGCCATGAGAGGTGTCGCAAAGTCTCTTTACAGAGCTGTTGACGAAGTGGAAATTATCGGTTTTGAGGAGGGCTACAAGGGTCTTATTTACGGTGATTTCAGAGTTATGAAAAAAAGTGATTTTTCAGGAATTCTTACAGAGGGCGGCACGATAATAGGAAGCTCCAGACAGCCTTTTAAGCTTATGCGTGTACCGGATGAGAATGGACTTGATAAGGTAGAGGCGATGAAGAAGAATTATAAGTCGCTTGGTCTTGATTGTCTTGTGGTGCTCGGCGGAAACGGAACACACAAGACGGCGAATCTTCTGAGGGAGGAGGGACTCAATGTTGTGACACTCCCTAAGACGATAGACAATGACCTCTGGGGTACGGACATGACCTTCGGCTTCCAGAGTGCGGTCAATATAGCGACGAATGCAATTGACTGTATCCACACTACCGCTTCCTCACACGGAAGAGTATTTATCGTGGAGGTGATGGGACATAAGGTCGGGTGGCTTACACTTCACGCAGGTATCGCGGGCGGAGCGGATATCATTCTTATACCTGAGATTCCATACGATATCAAGTCGGTTGTCGCAGCACTCAACAGAAGAACCAAGGCGGGGAAGAACTTCTCAATACTTGCTGTTGCCGAGGGTGCAATATCCAGGCAGGATGCGGCACTTCCTAAGAAGGAGCTTAAGCAGAAACTCAAGGATAACCCATATCCTTCAGTATCATACAAGATAGGAAGCGAGATACAGGAACTCACGGGTCAGGAGGTTCGTATAACTGTTCCGGGACATACGCAGCGAGGCGGAAGCCCTTGCCCTTATGACAGAGTGCTTGCTTCAAGACTGGGCGCGGCTGCGGCTAAGCTCATCATAGACAAGCAGTACGGCTATATGGTCGGAATTAAAAATGGTGAGATTGTTAAGGTTCCGCTTGCGGATGTAGCGGGCAGGCTTAAGATGGTTGACCCTAATGCGTCCATAATCAACGAAGCGAAGATGTTGGGCATAAGCTTCGGAGATTGATGTGAGGATGAATTAAGGCAGCTCAGAGAGAGCTGTGAAGGCTGAAATTACCGATGCGACGCATTAGGATGGACAGCAGAATAGCTATAAGAGTAGATAGAATTAATATGGATAGCAAGACAGCTATAAGAGTAGATAGAATTTAAGGAATTGTAATTATGTCATATACAGCTTTATATAGAAAATGGCGACCGTCGACCTTTGACGAGGTCAAGGGGCAGGAGCATATTGTGACCACGCTCAAGAATCAGGTGATAAATGACCGAATAGGACATGCATACCTGTTCTGCGGAACGAGAGGTACAGGTAAGACCTCGGTCGCAAAGATACTTGCAAAGGCGGTCAACTGCGCTCACCCTGTGGACGGAAATCCATGCGGCGAGTGTGAGGTGTGCCGTGCCGTTGCGGCGGGGGCGAGCATGAACGTGATAGAGATAGATGCCGCTTCCAACAATGGTGTTGACAATATAAGAGAAATCAAGGAGGAGGTCGCATACCCTCCGACGCAGGGGCGTTTCAAGGTATATATAATCGACGAGGTTCACATGCTCTCAATAGGAGCCTTCAATGCACTGTTAAAGACGCTTGAGGAGCCGCCTGCCTATGTAATATTTATTCTTGCAACCACAGAAGCACATAAGATACCTATAACCATCCTGTCGCGCTGCCAGAGGTACGATTTTAAGAGGATTTCCATAGATACCATAAGTGCGAGACTGTCAGAGCTTATGGTGGCGGAGGATATCAGTGCGGACGAGAGAGCGTTAAGGTATGTGGCAAAGGCTGCCGATGGCTCCATGAGAGACGCGCTGAGTCTTCTGGATCAGTGCCTTGCGTTCTATATGGGGCAGGAGCTGAAGTACGAGAATGTGCTTGAGGTCTTAGGTGCCGTTGACACGGAGGTATTTTCCGACTTTTTCAGGGGAATCGTTGACGGGGATGCGATTGGACTCATCCATAAGCTTGAGAAGATAATAATTGACGGAAGAGACTTAAGCCAGTTCGTGTCCGATTTCACATGGTATCTGAGAAATCTTATGCTGCTGCAGTCACAGACGGATGCCTCCGATGTGCTTGAGATGTCTGAGGAGAATATGAAGCTTCTTAAGGAGGACGCAAAGCTTACGGATCTGAATGGTGTCATGCGCTATATCAGGATATTTTCCGAATTGTCCGGTCAGCTCAAAAATTCAAGCCAGAAGCGTGTTATGGTTGAGGTTGCGCTCATCAAGATGACACAGCCTGCTATGGAGAAGGGCTTAAATGACGCGCTGATGGACAGAATAGCAGTCCTTGAAAGACGGATGGAGACAGGGCTTGAGGCGGCTGCAAGAGCTATGGCTGCCGGGGGCTTTGCGGCGGGAGCCGGGGCACTTACAGGTGACAATGGTGGCATGACGGCGGATGCAGATGCCGGGGGAACACAGGCAGGCATGGGTGCTAAGCCGAAGCCGGCGCGCTCAGAGGACATAACAGAGGTAATCAGGAACTGGCGCTCAATATGCAATGGATTGTCGATGTCATTGAAGCCGATTCTTGAGCACTATACAACCAAGGCGAACGGCGGCGGTAATAAGCTCCAGCTCATATATGAGGATGCAACCTACTATTCCATGGTATCAAGGCAGGAGGTTATCGACACGATAAAGCAGGCGATAGCCGCAAAGACAGGGCTTGACATGGAGATAGAAGTGATACATGCTGAGAGCGGAACGGATGTCTCACAGGAGTACGATACCCTTGAGGATATATGCAGAATGAATATCGTGGAGGAAGACTTCTAGGATTTTGTTGTAGACATATTTTGATTATTAAAATATAATATAATATTGTCTGGACTTGAAAATATATGTTTGGCGGATATGCCATGCCTTAGAGCCGGAATGGTTTTACGGAATGGCTTTTAACAGTTAATTACAGAATAAAGGAGAATTTTATTATGGCAAAAAGAGGCGGTTTTCCGGGTGCTATGCCTGGTAATATGAATAATCTGATGAAGCAGGCACAGAAGATGCAGCGTCAGATGGAGGAGACTACAAAGGAACTTGAGGAGAAGGAAGTTACAGCGTCGGCGGGCGGCGGTGCGGTTTCCGTAACGGTTTCCGGCAAAAAGGAGGTTACCAATGTCACAATTGACCCTGAGGCAGTTGATACGGATGATATCGAGATGTTAGAGGATATGATTATGGCAGCGACCAATGAGGCGCTCAGACAGATTGAGGAGCTGTCACAGGCTTCGATGGCTAAGATTACAGGAGGACTTGGTGGTCTTGGCGGAGGCTTCCCATTCTAATGGAATACTACGGAAGTCAGATTAATAAGCTTATCGAGGAGCTTTCAAGGCTCCCGGGAATAGGTGCTAAGTCGGCACAGCGTCTTGCATTCCACATTATTGGAATGCCTAGAGAGCAGGTGGACAGTCTCTCAAGTGCCATTGTAAATGCCAAGACGAATGTAAGATACTGTAGCTGCTGTTGTACACTGACAGATGAAGAGCTGTGTCCGATATGCAGCAATCCAAGCCGCAACCACAGGGTTATCATGGTTGTGGAAAACACGAGGGACATGGCAGCGTATGAGAAAACACAGAAGTACGATGGTGTGTATCATGTCCTTCACGGTGCTATATCTCCGATGCTTGGCATAGGACCTAACGATATTAAACTCAAGGAGCTTATGAAGCGCCTTGAGGGTGATGTGGACGAAGTTATTATTGCCACCAATTCAAGTCTGGAAGGGGAAACAACGGCAATGTACATAAGCAAGCTTGTAAAGCCTACCGGAATCAAGGTAAGCCGTATAGCGAGCGGCGTGCCGGTTGGCGGTGACCTGGAGAATATAGATGAGGTGACACTGCTTCGTGCACTTGAGGGAAGAACACAGTTGTAGGGGTCATTGTCAATGCCGCAGGAGAATATTTTAGTAAACGATATAATAACAGATCACAGAGAGCGTATGCTGAACCTTAAGAAGTATTACCCGTTCTTCAAGCTGTCGGAGGTGTCCTTTTCATGGTACAGGGAAGGGATGTACGACAGCCTTGACATGGGGTATATTCTCATGGCGGTACTGCGCTTTTTTATTGAGGAAAACAATTTCAAGGAGAGGGACGTCACCTATACGGAATATGCCGCCTTTATGAGCAGGTGTATAAGACGTGACTTCAAGCTCAATCCGCCTTCGGGGGATATGAGCATTCTTGTTGAATATATTTTTGACAAATTAAAAAATGACGGTAAGCCGTTCATTTTCCGGTATTTTGATCCGGTTGACAGAAAGAAAAAGATATCAAGGGTGAGACTTATCGAGAGCCGCATAGAGGACGGAACGGTATGGTATTCAATCAGCCCGGAGGGAATCGAGTTCTATCTGGACACGAAGGAAATCAAGGACGAGAGCAGGATAAGCGTTGAGCAGCTCCTTCTTGAGAAGATGATACAGTCTAAGGATTTCAAGGGTGGAACGGATGTGGTGCGCCGCATAAACAAAGAGGTGGACTGTCTGTGGCTCAGGAAAAACCGTGTAATGTCGCTGCTTGCCTCGGATATTTTTTCCGGGCTTGAGGCGTATGAGGATTTTTTTGCCACAGGAGTAAAGTGGTTCGAGGAGGAGCAGAAGCTCTTTATAAAGAATTCAGAGCTTATACAGGCGGCTCAGAAAAGAGCGGAGACGGACAAAAATAATGATGATTATGCCTCGTATCTCAAGATAACGGGAGAAATATACCAGCTTGATACGGAGCTTAAGATAGCCATGAATAATCATCTGAAGCTGTTGTCAGCATGCACCCGGCTTGGGATAATGGCAGATGAGATGGTAAAAAAGGCGAAGCTTGGAAGGCTGAGACCGAGCTTTGATTTCAGAAATGCGCTGGAGCTTGCCATGAAGAAGGATGACATAACACTTCTTGGCATGCTGGTGCGCCCTATAATGGGACTCAACACCAAAAAAACCTTGGGGATAAAAAGAATCGAGGATCTGATAACCTACAAGCCGGGACGCGATGACAAGGCGGAGCTTATCACAGACACCATTCCGGAGAATATCGTATATGATGATGAGCTTGAGGATGAGAGAATACGCGGCAACTATTCGGCACTCATAAAGGTTCTGTTATCGCTCCTAAAGAGAAGGAACTGCATTGACCTCAGAACCTTCAACGAATGTGCCGCGAGGATTTTCGGCGAGGAGCTGTTTGAGAATGGTGACTACTACTCATTCATTGTGCATCTGTGCCAGAAAAAGGAGTACAGCTTCGAGGCGGACAGACAGAAGCCGGAGACATTTCTTGATGAAATCTTCCATGACTGTGCCCAGACCCAGGAATACGCTTCCTGTCTCGGAACCCACTTCACCATAACCCCCGCTGACCCACCCGATGAAATCGAGCTTGCAGACGGCTTCACGATATCAAACATACTTTTTACAAAACAGTAAACAGCAAAAACTAAAACAACGCCAATATAGTAAAATTACACAACGTCCGGGTAGAAAGGAGCACACACATGGAGCAACGCAATCTGGAAAAAGCCCTTGAGCTTGCCGCCGCATTGATAAGAGGAGACAGAGTGAGCGCGTCAGGCGGCAATGTGGCACTCTATGAGGAATATTCGTCCAATTCGCAGGTATATGATGCGCTCAGGCTGATTTTAAAGAAGTTCGGGCTGGAGCTTTATGAATATAATAATGCACTGTTTGTCAGTGCGGATGAGGATAACGCCGGCATGGGAGATGCCGGCTTTGGCTTTACTAATGAGGAGCTGAGGCACGCTCTTGGTGTCAGGGTGAACAAGGAGCTTTTTTTGTGTTATCTTATAATATACTGTACCATGACGGAATTCTATAAGACGTCGGGCAGCTACACCTACACGGAGTTCGTAAGACATGAGGATGTCATAAAGGCTGTTGACAGCGCTTTGGTGAAGGTTATTGACCCTTCGGCAGGGCTTGTGCTTGATGAGGTTGAGGAGAACAGCTTTAAAACGCTTGCGCTGCTGTGGGATGAGCTTCCTGTCACGTCGACCGATGACGTTCAGGGACAGAGAGCCGCCAGAAATTCCAAGACGGGCTATGTTAAACTTACGTTTAACTTTCTTGTGGCTCAGGGGCTTTTCGTGGAAAATCAGGATAAATATTATCCGACAGACAGGTTCAAGGCTATGGCGGAGAATTATTACAGTATCAACAGAGGCAGGCTATACGAGATATTAACAAGGGAAGAACAGGAGGCACAGAATGCCACAGATTAACAGAATCAGGGTCAACAATATAAAATATAATTTTGGCACTCAGTTCTACGATGATTTTCTGATGCGTTTTTCGTGCAGGAACACCATATATGACCTTGCAAACGGCGGAGGTAAGAGTGTGCTCATGCTTCTTCTGCTTCAGACGATGCTTCCGAACTGTACTCTTGACGAGAAGCAGCCTGTGGAGAAGCTGTTCGCGCAGCCGGGAGGAAGCACCACGATACATTCGCTTGTGGAGTGGAAATTAGATTCCTGCGATGTAAGGAACGGCTACAGGTACATGACCTGCGGCTTCTGCGCGCGTAAGGCGAGGGCAGGTGAGGACGCCGAGGGCGAGCAGAAGACGGGAATAGAGTATTTTAACTACTGTATTTTTTACAGGGAGTTCGGGGACAATGATATCAAGAATCTTCCGTTGTCCGATGGCAGGGAGAGAATTACCTACAATGGGCTGAAGGCATACCTGCGCGACCTTGAGAAGAAGGACTTCGGTGTGAAGGTGCGGCTTTTTGAGCGCAAGGGGGATTACCTAAGCTTTATAAATGACTATGGAATCTATGAGAGCCACTGGGAGCTGGTAAGGGGAATCAATAAGACCGAGGGACATGTCAGGACTTATTTTGAGAGTAATTACAGAACCACCAGAAAGGTTGTCGAGGATTTACTGATAGAGGAGATTATTGAGAAGTCATACAACAACCGTATCCGCGGCGGTAACGGCGATGATGAGATGTCAAAGACCCTTCTTGAGATAAAGGATAAGCTATTGGAGCTTGCAAAGAGAAGGGAGACGATGGATAATTACGATAAGGAGATTAAGCTCATATCCGATTTTTCCACCAAGGTGGCAGACTTCGGAAATATATTTGAGCGCAAGGAGGAGGGAAAGAACAGACTCTTTAAGTACCTTCTCATGGCGCAGGCGCAGACGAAGAAGAACGAAGCGCAGGCGCAGAAGCTTGCCGCGGATATAGCGGGTATAAGGCAGGCACAGCTTGAGGAAGAGAGGCTTATATCGGCGGCGCTTATCGCCGATGAGGAGGCGGAGCTTAGAAAGGTGCGTGCTCTGGTGGACAGCCTTTCGGAGAGCTATGAGCAGGCAGAGAAGAGCTTCGATAAAAAGAAGGAGGAGCTTGAGCTTTCCTACGCGGCGGAGGACTATGCGGATTATGTAAGGCAGGAGAGAAGCCTTGCGGAGCTTAAGCAGTATATTGACAACCGCAGCAGGGGAAGAGAGGACCTTGCAAAGGAGCTTGAAGGTCTGGCAGCGGCGAAGCACGCATATATGGCGGAGGAGCTTTCCGTAACCGGGCACAGCCTTAGTGAAACAGAGGCAGAATTGCAGGAGAGCACGGAGGCGCTTGATAATCTTAGAGAGAATTACCGCATGAGCGATAACGAGTGTGCGAGAATCGACGGAGAGCTGGCCGGATACCGGAGGCAGGTTAAGGAGCTTGAGGGCGAGCTTGCAGGTAAGTTAAAAGCAACGCCGCTCCTTGTGACGGAGAATGCGCCGGCGGAGGCAGAGCGCTATGGGGAAAATATCGCGGCATTGAAGGAAGCACTTGCGGCATTGGGTGATGAGCAGGCTAAGCTTAAGCTAAAGAGCGACAGCGATATAAATGAGCATGCGCAGACAACAGCGCAGCTGCAGATTTGCAGTAACAATATAGAGAAGCTTGAAAAAGAGCTTGCGGAGGCTAAGGACAGGGAGCGGGAGCTTGCTGCACTTGCGAAGGTGTACGGTGAGCCGGATACGGATAATCTGCTTAGGTCACTTGGAGGTATTTATGACAGAATACTTTCACAGCGTGAACAGTTAAAAAATAAGAAGAGTGAGACACAGGGCTATATAAGCGCCATAGAGAACCTTAAACCTGTAGATTCCGATGGTGTTAAGAGAATGTGCGAATATCTTTCGAGCAGATATGAGGGAAGCGTTGTGAGCGGAGCCGAATATCTGAGGGAGAAAACAAGCGATGAATGTGCCGCACTCGCGGCACGTTTTCCGTACCTTCCGTATTCCGTGCTTGCGGGTGAGGACTATGACAGTATATGCCGTGACAGGAATGTGATGGCAATGGACTGCGGAGTAGTCCCGATAATAAGACTGTCGGCAGTGGAAGCACTGTTAGAGAACGATAATGAACCGGCGGTGCCGCAGGATGATGACAACTATATGCTTGCGTGCCGTGACCTGTCATTTATATATGATGAGGCGGGACGTCAGGCGGGGATAAGGAAGGCGTCGGAGGAGCTTGAGCAGATAAATGCAGAGCTGGTGAAGCTTGAGAACAGATATGAGGCGGTAAAGAGCGACTATGAGAGGGTGAGCGGTTACGCATGCACACCACTGAAAAATACTTCGGAGCTTGAGCTGCTTCTTGCAGGTCAGAGGTCGGAGCTTGAACACCTTGGCAGCCGGCTTGAAAGGCTTGCCGATATCAATGAGGGCGCAAAGGAGCGCTCCCTGCAGATATCAGGTCAGAGGTCGGAGCTTGAAAGGAAGCTTTCGGAAAGTATTGAGATAAGGGATAACCTTGAGGATATAGTGCGCCTCAGTGAAAGGCTTGCCGAGTATTTACAGGAGATAAAAAAGAGCGAAGCTGATAAGGAATCGGCAGTCAAGGCGCGGAGGCTTTCAAAGGAGCTGTGCGAGAGCAGGGAGAGAGCATTCAAGGAGCTGGAGAATAAAAGAAATATACTTCAGGAGACTATAGCTAAGATAAAAAAGACATGGGAGCGGTACGCTCCTTACTATAAGGAGCAGGCAGGCACCGAAGCTCAACAGGAAGAAGTGAATGTCACGGCAGACGAGATAGACGCGAAATTTAATGCGATATATTCACTTATCACTGATGAGCTGGGTGATATAGCGGACAAGGAAAAGCTCATGGCTAACTGCACGGCGGCAATGGAAAAGGCGGAGCGCTCGATGCTTTACAGAGGTGTGAGCCTTGAGAGGGCAAAGGAGCTTGACAGCCGTGGACTTTTAAAGGAGAAGAGCAATGCGCAGATAAATGCCATGGCTGATGAGCAGGAGAAGCTCAGGCAGAACATGAAGAACCTGCAGGGGGAGCTTGATGCTGCCAGCACACAGATGAACAGGATTGAGGGAAGCTGTGAGTACGCGAAAAGAAGCTATGAGGAGCAATACGGAGAGTATATGCCTGTGAAAATAAATAATCCTCAGGAATATGCAGGGCAGCACAAGGCGGAGCTTTCGAGGCTTAAGAAGGAGCTTTCAAGACTTTCGGGGCTTGAAAAGGATAATCTCAAGGAGCAGACGGCATGTATGGTTATGCAGAAGGATCTTGAACGCATGGTAAGGACTGCCGCTCCGGATGCAGATGATATTATAAGCCGGATGACAACCGAGGGCGCGGATGAAGGCAGTGTGTCCGATGAGAAGCTCACCAACGAAATGTATGAGGAGGCAGGGCGCGCCTTTGACGGTGTGTTGAAGGAGGAACAGAAAAAGCGCACTGCATTCACCAGGGCACGGGATATACTTGTCGATGAGCTTATGAGTCTTAATGCGTATGAGCTTGCGCAGGAGGTGAAGCAGAATGTCCTTCCTCCGCAGACACAGGAGGAGGCAGCGGCTCTCACGGATGCGCTTGGAACAACCAAGGACTGTATTGAATTAGAGCGCGGCAGAATAAGCAGGGGCATTGAGGACATGGAGCTTATCAAGAGCAATTTTGAGAACAGATGTGTCCAGATATGCACAAATATACGCTCTGAGCTTGAAAGGCTGGATAAGCTTTCAAGAATCACGCTTGACGAGGAAGCTATTCCGGTATTGTCATTACAGATTCCGTATGTGAAGGAAGAAATGTATAAAGACAGGATGTCTGTATATATTAATGAGACGGTATCCCTGGCAGAGGGCTTCAGGACTATGGACGAGAGGCTTAAATTCATAAGGGGAAGGCTCTGCTGGAAGAGACTGTTCTCCGTCATAGTTACGGACATGGACAGTATAAGATTAAGCCTGTACAAGCGTGAGAGGATAAAGGATCAGAGCCGTTATCTGCGCTATGAGGAGGCAGTCGGAAGTACCGGGCAGTCACAGGGTATATATATCCAGTTCCTTGTCTCCGTGATCAATTATATCGCAAGCATAAACGCGGGAGGAAAAGAGGCAGCAGTGCTTGGGAAGACGATATTCATTGATAATCCATTCGGTGCGGCGAAGGATATATATATCTGGGAACCTATCTTTAAGCTTTTAAAGACCAACCATGTCCAGCTCATTGTCCCTGCACGAGGAGCTACTCCGGCTATAACAGGACGATTCGATGTCAATTATGTACTTGGACAGAGACTTGTGGATAAAAAACAGCAGACAGTTGTGGTCGATTACCACAGTCAGGTAGCAGAGAGCGAACTTGAATACGAAAGACTAACTTTTTCACAGGAAAGTTTTGATTTTCTCTAGGTGCTGTGATAAACTGGAAAAAAGCATGTAATGTGAGGTGAACATATTGGACAAGTATGAGTTGACCATTAAGATAGAAAAACTGGATAAGCTTGTAAAGAGCGGGGATTATGTCAATGCTGCCAAGGTTGCAGAGCAGCTTGAATGGAAGAAGATGAAACAGTGGACAGTCATGTCCAATGCTATAGAAGCGTATGTTGCAACAGGGAAATATGATAAGGCGAGAAATGTGTGCATTTATGCCTATAACCGTAAGCTTGGCGGAAGGAGACTTCTGGCAACTCTTATGGAGATGTATGTCAAGCTCGGTGAGCTGGATGATGCGGAGGAGATTTATCAGGAGTATGTGGAGCTGGCACCGCGCGATGTGACCGGGTATATCCTTCTGTATAAGTTAAAGCGCGCTAAGAAGGCACCTGTCGAGGAGCTTATAACCATTCTTCAGAACTACAAGGATAAGGAGCTTGACGAGGAGTATGAGTATGAGCTTGCGCTTCTCTACAGCGAGGCAGGACTTACCGACAAGTGTGTGAGGGAATGTGATGAGCTGGTGCTGTGGTTCGCAGATGGAATATATGTCGAGAAGGCGTTGAGACTTAAGCAGATGTATGTTCCGCTGACACCGGGGCAGATGGAGAAGCTTGCAAGGCTTGAGAAGCTGTCCTCGCTCGGAATAAACAGCTCAGCTGTGTATGACGGCATGGGCGGTGAGCCGGCGCAGACGGAAGCTGCAGCAACAGAGGCAGAGCCGGACACAGCTTATGGGTATGATGACCATGCGTACAATAATCATGGATACGATACTGACAACGCCGGTGCGTATGATAATGGAGAATATGATACCCGCGATATTAGTGCGTACGAACAACATGAATATGATACCCACGATACCCGACAGGACTATAATATGTCTTATGAGCCGACAGCTGAGGAAGCAGAGGACTATGACAACGAGGCATTATATGCCCTTGATGAAGAACAGGAGCAACATGAGCAGCAGAAGCCGGGTATCGTTGAGGAGCCTGTGAGCCATGAAGCGGAGCCGGAAGAAACGGAAGAGCCGGAAGAGCCGGAAGAGCCAGAAGAGCCGGAAGATTATGCCGAAGAGGCGGATTCTGCGGATGAGGAGAACAAGCCGGTATACATTGATGATATAGGAAACACAACAGAGTGGTCACCTATAGATATCGATAATGCTATATCAGCGCAGCCGGAGCCTGAAAAAGAAGTTAAACCACAGCCTTTAGAGAAAAAGCCTGCAAAGACAGCTATAAAAGAAGATATGCAGAAGCTTGAGCCGGATTATGATATAAGTATAAAGGTTCCCGACTATTCAGTATATGACACCAGAAACGTGCAGCAGGAGCTTAAGGCGAATGTCAATGAGATAATGGAGGCATATAAGAACAGAGAGAGAACCGAGGCACTCAGGGAAGCGGCACAGCTTGAAGATATACAGGATGATTCTGAGCCTACGAAGGAAATTATAATCAACAAGCACCAGTGGCGCAAGGCGTCAAGGAATGCAGCAAAGACACATGACGACAATGGAAAAAAGGCTTCGCCCGGCAGTACTGTGTCCGACAGCAGGCTGCCAGATATTAATTCCCTGAAAAATGCCGATATAAGAGAAGTCACGCAGCAGCTTACGCTTGAACAGATGTCGGAGCTTGTAGCACAGCTTCAGGCTGAGCAGGAGCGGAGAAGGAGGGAGGCGGCAGCAGACCGCGAAGCCAACTCCTCACAGATGGACATAACACAGTGGCTTTCCGATTTAGATGATGAGGATGATGAGAAGCAGCCTGATAATCGTGCTACAAGGGAGATTCCTGTAGCTGAGATTAAGAAGGTGGTTATGCCTGTCAAATCAGAAGAGGAACAGGCTGAGGCACCACAGCAGCATGCACAGGACAGAAGGCGGGAGCCTGCACAGACTGAGCAGAAGGCAGATGACTACAGCAAAGAGGAGAGGGAAGCTCTCGAGAGGACGGTCAGGGAGATAGCTGCGTCAATCAATCAGGATGAGGAACCGAAGGCAGAATCAGATAAGCAGGAGCCTGAAGCTGAGGAGGAAGAATTCGAGGAGATTCCGGATATAGATGACAATGAGAGCATCGAAGAGGAAAATGATGTAAACGATGAGTCAGATGAAACAGGAGGTGTGCCCGATCTTGAACATGCGATAAATGCCGGAATAGAGCAGATAATCGAGGATAATGCCAAGGCAGCTGTAGGAGTTTCTGATTCGGGAAGATATCTGCTCAAGGCTGAGGAGAGAGTATTTCTTGACAGATATTTATATATGTCCGGCATGGAGAAGAGGTTGTGCAGATACATCGGAGCTAAGAGAGCTGAGGCTGTGGGAAAGCTTGATAATGCAGGGCATGCAGCCATCATGGGCAGCCGCACTACCGACAAGACAGCCTTTGCAATCAATCTGTTTAAAGCACTTCATGCGTATGACGAAGACCGTGACCAGAAGCTTGCGCGCATATCAGCGGAAAAGATAAATGAGAAGGGCTATGAGGTGTATGCGGATAAGCTCGCAGGTCAGACTCTCGTAATTGAGAATGCAGGACGGTTAAAGAGGGAAACACTTGTCTCGATGATGAAGCTTAGTCGCAACACATTGTTTATTATCATGGACGAGGAGTTCGAGATAAATAAGCTCTTTGCGGACAATCCTGATCTTGCAGATAATTTCACGGGCTGCTTTTTACTTAAGCAGTATACGGTAAATGAGCTTGTGGATATTGCCAAGGATTATGCGGAGAGTCAGGGATGGAGAGTCGAGGATAAGGCACTTTTAAAGCTGTATCTGATACTCAGCCAGGTTCCGAATGATGATCAGGGTAATGTTGTTGAACTGGTAAAGGAGATAATGAACCACGCTGCAGGACATGCGAAAAACAGGCTTGGCAATAAGCTTTTCGGCAGATTCCGTTCTGTTCTTACCATCAAGGAGGGTGACTTAAGCTCAGAGGATGAGTATGAAGATGACGAGGACGAAGAGAATACGGAAGCTGAGGAGGATACGCAGCCGGATGACTCTATAGAGAATGACAGGGATAAGCCTAAAAAAGAGAAAAAATCACGGGCCTGGAAGAAGAATAAGCAGGCAGAGAAAAAGGCTTTTTCTGATGATACAGAAGATAATGACGACTATGATGAAGATGATGAGTACGACGATGACTATGATGATGACGATGATTATGATGAATAGTCGACATTAGAAAGTATGCTATTATTGGCAGACAATATTAAAATATAACCTGGAGGAGAAAGCAATGGGAAATGTAAAGGAAACAATTGAGAGCGGCAAAGCTGTTCTCGGAATCGAGTTCGGTTCAACAAGAATTAAGGCGGTACTCATTGACGAGAAGCATACACCGATAGCAGGGGGAAGCCATGAATGGGAGAACCGCTATGAGAATGGTGTGTGGACATACAGCCTTGATGATATATGGGGAGGTCTTACAGACTGTTATGCATCGTTGAAGGCGGATGTAAAGGAAAAATACGGAGTTACACTCAAAAGGCTTGGGGCAATAGGCTTTTCAGCCATGATGCACGGCTACATGGTATTTGATAAGGATGGGCAGCTTTTAGTTCCGTTCAGGACATGGAGAAACAGCATAACCGAGGAGGCATCCGACGAGCTTACTTCACTTTTTAATTACAACATTCCTCAGAGATGGAGCATTGCCCATCTTTATCAGGCAATGTTAAATAATGAGGAGCACCTTCCGCGTATTGACTACATGACAACACTGGAGGGCTTCATACACTGGAAGCTTACCGGAAAGAGGGTTATCGGTGTCGGTGAAGCTTCCGGCATGTTCCCAATTGATACTGCTGCTAAGAATTATAATGCAAATATGGTTGGCAGATTCGACTCGCTCATCGAGGAGAGAAATGCACAGGGAGACAAGGCGCAGCTTCCATGGAGACTCATGGATATTATGCCGAAGGTGCTTCTTGCGGGTGATGAGGCAGGAGTTCTCACAGCAGAGGGCGCAGCGCTCCTTGATAAGGATGGTGACCTTGAGGCGGGAATACCTATGTGCCCGCCTGAGGGAGATGCCGGAACCGGAATGACAGCCACCAACGCTGTTGCGGTGAGAACAGGAAATGTATCAGCCGGAACAAGCGTATTCGCGATGATAGTCATGGAGAAGGAGCTTTCCAAGGTATATCCTGAGATTGACCTTGTCACAACACCTACAGGAAATCTTGTATCCATGGTTCATTGCAACAACTGCACATCCGACCTCAACGCATGGGTCAACATATTCAAGGAGTTCGAGGAAGCTCTCGGAATACCTGTTGATATGAATAAGCTCTTTTCGGTTCTCTACAATAAGGCACTTGAGGGAGATGCAGACTGCGGCGGACTTATGTCCTATGGCTACATATCGGGCGAGAATATCACTCACATGGAGGAGGGAAGACCTCTGTTTGTGAGAAATACCAACAGTAATTTCAGTCTTGCCAACTTTATGAGAACACACCTTTACACATCACTCGGTGCTCTTAAGATAGGACTTGACATCTTACTAAAGGAAGAGGGTGTTAAGGTGGATTCCATCACAGGACACGGCGGACTCTTTAAGACCAAGGGGGTCGGCCAGAGCTTCCTTGCGGCAGCCATGGACGCTCCTATAACCGTCATGGAGACAGCAGGCGAGGGCGGCGCATGGGGAATGGCACTTCTTGCAGCATACATGATTAATAAAAATGATGGTGAGACACTTGACGATTACCTGAATAACAAGGTATTTGCCGGGCAGACGGGAAGCACATTAGAGCCTGTAGCTGAGGATGTCAAGGGCTTTGATGAGTTTATCGAGCGATATAAGGCAGGGCTTGCGGTAGAAAGAGCGGCAGTGGATTCACTTTAATTTGAACGCAGAATAAGCAATCCCCCCGCTTCAAGTGCGTAGAGCACTAAGCGGTGGGTAAGGGGGATGCGAACTGCGTTCATGAGCAAGCAG
>OBAM01001219.1_pt1 | contig 17324 bp, 28 predicted proteins | sample 1517751 | NCBI WGS metagenome assembly OBAM01 (sample SAMN04571703, study PRJEB22368) | human gut metagenome | biome: human gut; material: stool | host: Homo sapiens | place: Luxembourg | collected 2012-10-18
GAACAACTTTGACATCTGCACCTGCAACTTTTGCAGTTTGGATGATGTCTTCTAAATCTTTTTTTGTCATATTCTATTCCTCTCTTTTTATATAGATTTCTACTGTGTACTTTTGCATTTTTGGACTGTCAACAAAGATATCTATCTTGTTGCCCTTAATCGCTCCTCCACAGTCTTGCGCCACGTATTCTTTGCCGTTAATCAAGACTATGGAACCATATGGAATAATTGAAGGATCTACTGCAATAGTTCTTCCCTCTTCAGCAATAGCACCCGTAGAAGTTAAACGACCGTAAATATCTTCTCCAGGCCAATAGTAAGTAACAATAAATTGGCCAAGAGCTCTTCATTTTTGAAGCTCTTCTAATTGAGCTATGAGATACTTATTATCTTCTTGAACGCTATCATATAAATCTTCAAAGCGGTTCTTATCAGATAAAGCATCGCTGTAATAATCTTCTAAAAGAGAAATCTTTCCCTTTTGTTGTTGAATCTTTGTTTCATATGCATCCAATTTGTTTTGGTAATAACATATTGGAGCGATGACACAAAACATCACTAATATTGAAATAAGAAAATATGTTCTTTTTTTAATTTTCATATTGCATTTTCTCCTTGGATAACTTAAAATTTATTTGTTATGTTGTGTGCCTAGATATAGGCACCTTTTTTATATACTCCTGACCAAGATTGCTAAACAGTTAGCGATAAAACAACCGATAATAATGATTGTGGCCAATCCTCTTGCCGAAAGCTTCATAAGTTACACCTCCTTTTCGTTTACTTCAAACATTGCGATGTATTCACATCTTTTAAGAAACCCTTTCTCATAAGTTGTAAGACCACCTGATAGAAATAAGTTTTTAACTTCTACTTCAAATCTTCCTGATTCATAGCCCAATTCAAAACGATTTCTTGGATAATCTTCTCTTTGAGAAATTCTAAGAATTGCTAGAAACTTTTTATCTATTTCACTCTTGATCATTTCTCTATCTGCACGAACCAGCATCTTTCTATCTCTTCTATCTTTAGTGATCTTATTTGCCAATTCATAGTAGGATTTTTGATACCATTTGAATTCCTTTAACATGTGTACTAAAACTGCAATGACAATAAACAAAATACAGCACATGATAATTAATGAATTTTTACTCATAAATTTTCTTTTTCCTTTCCATTACCAGCCATCAAGGAACCAACCTCTTTAAATAAAAACTTGTATGGTATTAGTTCTTTTTTATGTCTGTAGTTAGTAAATCATCAATGTTATTTTGTTATCGGAGGCTTTTGAGATTGGCTCCTTGATGACCAGTAATTACTTATTTAATTTTTAAGAACTTGCGTTCTTGTGGTACTGTTCTTCGATGTAATCATCAAGAACGCTCTTAGCAATCAACGAACCATTTTTGTCCTTGATACTTTTCAAAATATTTGTGTTAACAAGCTTATAAGTACGAGTTATTCCGATTCCTAGATAATTTGCAGCTTTTTTAACTGAAAACAGCGGACCATACAATTCTCTTGCCATGATTACCTCTCCTTTCCTAAATTCCAAGTAAGATAGAACCTTCAAACCTTTTTCTTAATGAATGTTTTACATAATGAAGTTCTTCATCTTCTAAAGTTTCCATGTTTAGAATTTCTAAAATTTGATTTAGAACACCAACGTAATCATTAATGATTTGTTCTGTTGTTTTTTCTTCTCTTCTTTCTTTGACATTGATGTAAGCTGTTGAACCATTAATAATTCTTTCTAGATATCGTTCTCTTGTTTCATCCATAGTTTTTTTCTCCTTTCTTAAACTCCAAATTCTTGTATTTAATAAAGTGTCTTTTTAGGAAACCTCATCAAATATCAGTTAAAATATGTTTGTACTTGATAGATGTAAATACAAGTGTGTTACATATAGTTTCCATTTTACTTAAAAAAAATAGATCCTACCGGTTTTTTTAATGCACTAGCAATAGCTAACATTGTAGAGCTTTTAACAATTAAAGAATCGTTATTCTCCAATTGAGAGATATACGCTCTACTAATACCTGATTTTTCAGATAATTCTTGTTGTGTCATATTTTGTTTCTCACGAAATTCTCTGATTTTATTCATTTCGACACCTCCTTTTGTGTAATCTATTGTTTCCACGACTTTAGTTTACTATAGATAACATATAATGTCAACTATGTATAACATTAATTTGTAAACTTTTATTTGTATTGGTGTCAACTGTGGTTTACACTTAATATATAAGGAGGTGTACCTCATGGAGAATACACTAGGAAAATATTTACATGAAGAAAGAGAAAAAAGAAACATGAGTTTAAGAGAGTTTTCTGAACTACTAGGTATTAGTCATACATATCTAAAAAAATTAGAAACAGGTTGTAATCCTTCCACAGGTAAGCCAGTATCACCTACTATAGAAACCCTAAATGAAATCAGTAAAGCATTGCATGTTTCTTTAGAATATCTTTTAGAAGTATCCGGCTATGTAAAAACAAATAATTTTGAACAAGAATATCAATCATTTACCACTCCACAAGAAGCATTAAGCTTTATTTTAAAGCAAGATATGATTGCAGATTTTGGTGGCTATGATTTAGATTCTATGTCAGATGAAGAAATTATGGAAATGGCTGAAGATGTTGCTGATATGTTGAAAATTGTTTCTAAAAGACACAAAAAATGATAACAACAAACAATTCATTTTCTTTAAAATTAAAAACTCTAAGGCAAAAAAACAATTTAACACAAGAACAATTAGCTAACGAATTAAATACTCGTTATCATCTTAATGAGTCTAAAGCAACAATATCTCAGTTTGAACATAACAAGCGTATTCCTGGTTTAGATAGATTAATTAATATTGCTGATTATTTTCAGGTATCTTTAGATTATCTTTGTTGTAACAAATCAAATGATAATGTTAGATATACTAATCCAGGAACTAGAATAAAGAGATTAATAAAAAAGAACGGACTATCTCAAAAAGAATTTGTTGATAAATTTAATGAAAAATATGGTTATTCTGATTCCGAAGCGACAATATCACAATATGTAAACAATAAAAGAACACCTGAAATTGATAAAATGGTAAAAATTGCAGACTTTTTTAATGTAACACTTGATTACATAATGTGTAGAACTGATATTGATAGAGATATGTCTATTTATGATAAACCAAAGAAAAATATATTTTTCTCTACCCCGCAAGAAGCGGTTTCATTTATTCTTAATCAAAAAGTAATTGCCGATTTGGGAGGATATTCACTTGACTCTATTTCAAATACTGAAATTATGGAAATGACAAACGATATAATTGATATATTTTGTATTATATCTAGAAAGCACAAATAATATTATTTAAAGGAGTGTGCTTATGAATGAATATAAACAGTAAAATAGAAGCTCTATTTTATGAATTTAAAACATCAAATGTAAAAGAAATTGCTGATCACTTGGATGTATCTATCCAATATCAAGATTTCAAAGCAAAGACTTTAGATTCAAGACTGATGATTGTTGATTCTAAAGGATACATATTTGTTAGAAATGATTTAGATTGTGCTTATGAAAATTTTCTTATAGCACACGAGTTGGGACACTATGTCCTGCATTTTGATAAAGACATCAGTTTTAATTTTCTAAGAAGAGTTTATAAAACACGATTAGAAAGAGAAGCAAATGAATTTGCTATTAGATTACTGATGTACGAAGAACTGCATAATATAAAAGAACTAGAAAACATTGAATTTATTGTAAAAGAAAAAGGAATACCTTTAAAGATTTGGTATTCGCTGAATGAAAAAATTAGGAGGTTAAAACAATGAAATCAGTTATTGATTTATGTGTGACTGTAATTACGCTTATACTCACACTTGCTATTATTATCTATTTTATTAATGACTACAGAAAAAGCTCGTTATCATCAATAAAAGAGTACATTAAAGAAAACTTGGACAATATATTCATTACGCTCAGTCTATTATTTTCCCTTTTTGGTTTCATAGTTATGATTAGTAACCTTATAGAATTTATTTGTCACTTAATAAAAAATAATTCTGGTGTTTATAATGGATTTGCTATTTTAGCATTTGGTATTTCATTATTTAGCATAGGTGGATCTATACAACAAACAAGAAAAAGCAATGAAGAAGCTGCTCAATTAAAAGAAGATATCAATAAAAATTTTAAAGCTATTTCTAAAAAAATTGACTTATTAAATCCATCAAATGAAGATTTGCATGGCGAAATTGGAAAACTAAAAGAACAAAATCAAGAAATAATAGGTTTATTAAAAGAGAAAAATCAAACAAATGTTCATATTTATGTAAACGAAGAAGATAAAAACAAAAAAATAAGAAAAAATGGCGAATACAAAAAATAATCAAAATTAAGAATCAAGGAGGGATTGTAAATGGATGAAAAAGACAAACAATTATATGAAACAACATTAGTCGTAGAAAGTGCAAAACAAACAGCTGAGTTAGGAAAAGATGTGGTTAGTGATATGATTAGACCTACATCAAAAAGCATAGGAGAAAACATAGGACTTTTAGTTGATGGTGTTTTTGGATGGTTAGGTGTATGGGGAAAGAAACAAAAAATCAAACAAGATAAATATATAAACGACTTCAAAAATACTCTTGTAGATGAAATTGAAAAAGTACCTCCAGAGCATCTAAAAGAACCAGAAATGTATGTCGTCGGTCCTGCTATTGAAGCATCTAAATATTACTATGAAGAAGCACAATTCAAAGAAATGTTTGCAAAATTAATTGCTGCATCATGTGATGATAGAGATAATGACAAGATTTCACCATATTTTGTTGAAGCAATTAAACAAATATCTCATAAAGAAGCAATGATTCTTACTCTTTTTAGAGATAAGAAAACAAGTGCGTTACCTATCGTTAATTATAGGCTTATTTTAAAAACTATTGGCGAAAAATATTATGAAAAATATGTATTTATTCACGATAATCCAGATAATATACGCAAATATTCTGATTCGTTAATTAATTTACAACGTTTAGGTCTTGTCAGCCTTGATTTTCAGAACTGGCTTACTGATAACAATTTCTATCAAATTTATAAAGATAACGTTTTTTTTAAAAACACAAAACAAGAAATACTTAAAAATATAGAGAACCCTGATTTTGAATGTAGAGATTTTGATATTCAAAAAGGAATCCTAGAATTAACCCCTTTAGGAAAAAATTTTATTGATCTATGTCTATAACTTTTAATAGTTCTTTTTTAGCCAACTCAATCAGTTCTATCTCATGTTTCAGTACAATTGTTTCTAATTGATGGCTGATGATGTTGCAACATATGAAAATAGTACCTATACATAACAATGTGCATATTATCAATTTCATTTTTTCACTGCCTTTCTAGTTGTTTCAATTATCTCATTTTCAAGCCTATGTTGATTTGAAATGACTTTTGAGACATAAAAGATACCATACAAACTACATATACCGGCTGTGATTAAAATTACTAAAATATAAATAGAAATATCACTCATACTTATACCACCCTTCATTGATATAAGTATAACTAATATATGATATCAATTCAAACTATAACAAACAAGAAAAGAGGAAAAACAAATGAAAAAATTATTAAGTCTAGTATTAATCGGAGCTTTAGCTCTATCTCTAACTGCATGTGGAAATAGCAGTTCAAAAGACAATTCATCTTCAAAGGAAACAACTACAACAAAAAAAGAAGAAAAGAAAGAGCCTTTAGATTTAACAGGGACTTGGAAATCAGATGAAAATGAGGGCACATGGATGGAAGCTACAATTTCTGATAACGTTATTTCTATCGATTGGGTGACGGATGAAGGAAAAACAAAAGCAACTTATTGGGTTGGTTCATATGATGCTCCTACTACTGCCACTAGTGAATATTCATGGGTATCTAATAATGACCATGAAAAAACTAAAAATGCACTATTAGCTTCAAATGATGATACAAAAGAATTTACATATAAAAATGATATTCTTTCATTTACCGCTTCTATGCAAGGTGTCAGCAAAGTAGTTGAACTAAAGAAACAATAATATGAAAAATACCAACCACGATAAAAACCTAGATTACATTTATGATAATCATCCTGATTTGCTGGATTCTTATATAGATGTCTATGAAAATTCAATATTAGCTGTTGATCATACTATCAGTCCTGAAGATATGATTGATATAACTGAAATGATTATAGCTTTTGAAAAAGAAAAAGCATTGAAACTTAATTAAATATATTACGCCTGTTTTACACCATAGGCGTTTTATTATACGAAAGGAGACGTGATTTATGTCAAAAGCAAGAAAAATCAAGAAAAAAGATGGTAAATATACATATGAAGTGAATGAAGTTGTTGGTAAAAATGAAAATGGAAATCCTAAAAGGATTTATGCTTATGGTGCTACTTTAAAAGAAGCGAAAGAAAATTTAAAAATCAAGCTTGATGCGCATAATCGAATGGGCTATCAGAATCTTCAAAATAAAATGACTGTAAACGAACTGTATGATTATTGGTTGAAAAATGAAGCAACAAACAAATCATTAAAAGAAAATACAATACATGGATATACAGGTGTTTACAACAATCATATTAAGCCTTGTTTAGGACATTTATATTTAAAGGATATAAATGTCATGGTGGTTCAAAACTTTATTACAGAAGCATCTGAGCGCCTAACTAAATACATTATGAAAAATGTTCATATCGTTTTAGGACAAATGCTTCGTTTAGCATTTGATCAAGGATTTATAGCTAATAATCCATATCTCTATATCAGGAAGAAAAAATATAAAAAAGATAAATGTTTAAATTATGAATTGCCAGATGAAGATACCTTGAGGCTAATCCCTATCCTATTTCATGAAACTGATCCAGAATATATTTCTTTCTACATTGCACTCTATACCGGAGCAAGATGTTCTGAAATATTCGGTTTGACATGGGATGATGTTGATTTTGAAAAGCACACATTAGATATCAATAAGCAAATAAGTGAAATTGGTGGTATTCATGAAATTGCAACAAAAACCCCTACATCGATTAGAAATATTAAAGTTTCTAATGATTTGATAGAAATGTTAAAAAAGTATAAGTCTAATTTGGATAAATTCGCCCTTCTCTACGGTAAAACATTTGGAGGGGGTAAATATGTGTGTAGTGATTCAAAAGGTTATCTAAAGCGACCTAGCTATGTTAGAAGAAATATCCAAAAGAAGCTCAAACCATACAACAAGGAATTTAGATTTCATACATTGAGACACTTCTATGCAACTAAAGCACTAGAAGCTGGAACAAATGTCAAAGCAGTATCAAGAAGACTTGGCCATGCCTCAGTTCAAGTAACCTTAGATAGATATGTAACATTCACTCCTGAAATGGATGATGAAGCAGTAGATATTTTTGATGGTGTTATAAATGATTTCTTTTCAGAGAAAAAAACTCAAAAATCTACTCCGCAATAATAGCTAGTTACGCAAACATTCCGCAATTTTAAATTAAAGAAGTATAAAAAGGTATAAAGAAATATAAAATAAAATGCCTATGTGGAGAGCAATTTCTCCACATTTTTCTATTACAATATAAAATTATATAAAAAAGTATGTTTTAACATGCCCGATACGAAATCGAGCATGGAGAATTACCAACTAGTATGTCTCAATTAACTTCTGGCAGCCATCCTTATTTAAAGGAAAAACAAGCTGTTTGTCCTTCAGGACTTGCCATAAGAATAAGTGATGGTGAAGCCTATGTTTCAAAATAAAGGATTTACTTTGATTGAAATGTTGTTAGTAATATCTATTATATTAACATTGTCAGTACTTTCATTCCCTTTTATGAATACAAAAACAATTTATATAACGGATGAATGTGTAAAAAAACAAATAGGAATGATTATTAATCAGGCTAAAAGTAAGGCAATAATTAGTCATGAAAAAGTTAGTTTAATTGTCTCAAAACAAGAAATATCTTTTATTGATCATCAAAAAAAATACAGAGTAGTTTTACCTAATAATTATTTTTTCAATAATATTAAAGAAATATATTTCAACAAAGATGGCAATATAAATCAAGCAAATCATATTGATCTCATTGCACCCAAAAAGAAATATACCCTTATTTTTCATCTTGGAGCGGGTGATTATGAATTTAAATAAAAAAGGTTTTACTTTGGTTGAAAGTCTTTTTGCTTTTAGTATCTTTACTACTGTTATTATTCTATTAGTGTCTTTATATGTAACAAATTCAAAAACAAACATCAAAGTCAATCAAGAATACGAAACTTATCAGTCAGAGAAACAACAAATAGAATATACACTTAATTTAGATGAAGGAATAGAGACATGTCTAAAAAAGGCTTTACATTAGTAGAAGTATTATTGAGTTTATCTATCACATTACTTATTGTTTTAAACTGTTCATTACTAGTGAAAGTTTTAAAAATTTCTAATCAATCAAAATATATCGATACATCGCTAGAAAATGCAATATTTTCACTTAGTAATGAACTTATAACGGCTAAAAATATAGAATATGGTGATAGTTTAAGTTTTCTCGATGAAAATGACGATTCTCATAAAATAATACTACAAAACAAACGACTCGTTATTACACCTGGACACCATATTTTATATCATGACATTGATTCTGTATATTTTGAAAATACGAATGGATTTATCAAAATAAATTTAATGAGTAATAATAAAGAATATCAATTTATTGTAGGTAGTGATTATGAAAAAAAAGAAGAATAACGGAAATGTTCTACAAATCACCCTTATTTTATTGCTCATGCTTTCTCTTAATATATTTTCATTATGTCATTTGACAATTCTAAATAGTCGAGGTTTTCAATCTATAAAACAAACGAATGATATAAGACTACTTAAAAATATACTTATTGCAAATTATAAATACGAAAATCAAAATAGCATTTTATTAAGTAATTATTTAGAACTTGAAAATTACACAATTTCGTATACTGTTGATGATATGGGAGATTATTTTTTAATAGAAACAAGATTAAAAAATGATCGATATAAACTCAATATCACATTTTATCTTGAATTGGATAAAGAAAAAAATGTTATAAAAAAAGTAGAATAAATTGTTATTCTACTGAAGATATGGATTATTTAATTTTTCTTGTATTAAAGTTGTCAATTCACCGTGTCCAGGATATATTTCATAATCATCTTTTATTTCTTTAATTTTTTTTATACTATTTCTTGTGTCTGTTGAAGATGATGTTGGAAAATCAAATCTACCAATTCCATTTTTAAACAAAACATCTCCTGAAAAAATAACATGGTAATTTTTTAAGGTGATAAAGCATGAACCAATTGTATGTCCTGGCAAATGTAAAAATTCAAAATGAAAGTCACCAATATCTATATCCTTATCAACAGCTGTTACTTTAGATTTAATTTTTAATTCACCGTAATAGTTAGATAAATTTAATTGATCATTGTAAATCATTTCATAATCATCTTGATGAATATAAACAGGGCAATTATATTTTTCTACTAATTCATCTATAGCTCCAATATGATCAAAGTGACCATGTGTTAATAAGATAGCAGTTAATTGTAAATTATTTTGTGTTAAATAATTTATAAGTAGCTCAGCCTTATCCCCTGGATCAATTAGAATCGAATGATTATTATTTTCTATCAAATAACAATTTGTTGACATTATTCCAAGTACAAATTTTTTAATAATTAATCTTTCCATAAAATGTTCTCTAATAAAAAAATAAGCCTAAGCTTATTTTTTTTCTTTGTGTACAGTTTTTTTATTGCATCTAGGGCAATATTTATTTACTTCCATTCTATCTGGATGATTTCTTTTATTTTTAGTGTTGATATAATTTTCTTCTCCACATTCTGTACATTTTAAAATGATATTATCTCTCATGATTACACCTCCGCATCACTAAAACTTTCTTAAATATAATAACATATTAATTAATGAAATACTAGCATTTTTTTAATTTAAACCATATTTTTCTACATATTTATCAACAACTTGATGTGCAATAATTGGTGCAGATGAATCAGCGCCCGATGAAGAACGATCTTCTCTAAATGCAATACTAGCAAATGCAACTAATGGTTTACTATCTTCTGTTGCTGAAATATAACCAATTTGTAGATGGTTTGGGTGGTCAACATTTGAAAGATCGGAAGATTTTTCAGCTGTTCCTGTCTTACAATAAACAGCATATGGCTTTTCTGACCAATACGTATGTGATGTTCCATCTGTTCTTGTAACACATGCGCGCATTCCAGCTTTTATTTGTTTAAATGCATCTGCCTGTGAAGAAACATCATCTTGAATATTTGTTTTGAATTTATAAGTTGTGTATCTATTTCCTTCTCCATCACTTTTAAATGATTCAATAAGGAAATGAGGTTGAACTTTTTTACCCATATTAGCAAGGGTACATGTATATTGTGCCAATTGAATTGGAGTATATGTGTCATATTGTCCGATACATGCATCTAATAAATGTCCAGGGGCAGTATCTCTTCCTTTATATCCGTCACTTTCATTTGGAACATCCAATCCAGTTTTAACACCTAAACCTAATTCACCAAAATCCCTTCTGATAGTAGAGAGAGTTTTGACAAAACGATTGAGATCAACATTTAAAGCGCCATGAGGTACATATTCAACACCAGCTAACTTCATAGCAATTCTAAACATATAAACATTTGATGACCAAGCAAGCGCATCTATTTCATTAATATTTCCCATTGTTTTCCATGATTGTTTAGCTTTTGTAGAACCTTTAAACCAAAGCGGCTCATCTACAAAATAAGTATTAGGAACAATGATATTTTCTTTAAATCCTGTATATAATGTACCCGCTTTTGAAGTAGAACCAATTTCTACCGCTTCTAAAAAGTTACCTGTAGAAATATCTTTGACCTCACCAGTTTCTTTGTTAATTTCTTTAGCTGACATAACTAAAATTTCTCCATTATTAGGATTCATCATTACAAAATACATTTTATTGAAATAAGTATTAAAGCTATTACATGTCGTTAATTCATTAGTAATAAGTTCATCAGCAAAAGATTGTAACTCTAAATCAATAGATAAGCGAATGTTATCTCCTTTTTCACCATTAACATTGTTTGTGATAATAGGATCACCATTACTATTATATTTAACAGAATATGATGAATTTGATGCTTTTAAAATATCTTCATATTGTTTTTCTAAACCACTTGTACCGACTCGTGAATTACCAGTATACCCTTTTGCAAGTAACTCTGTTTTTAATTCCGTAGGCAATCCTTGTCTTTTAGTTGTTAATTTTCCAATCAACGCGCCAAGTTGACCATTCACCATTGATTGACGAGACCACCCACTACTTATTTGAATACCTTTTAAAATATTTGTATTTTCTCCTATAACACTAGCTTCTTCGACTGTAATCCCTTCTACTAAAGTTACAGAACCTGTTTTACATCGTTTCATTAAATATTCAAAACGTGTTTGTTCTATTTCATCTTGTGTCATATTTTGATATATATATTCCATAGATAATTTAGAAACAATCAAATTGGTTTTTGCCTTAGAATAATCAGCATCATCAGGGTTTTCTGTTTTTAATTTTTTTAACTCTTTGTCACTTAACAAAGATTCTGCTAATTTTTCATGAGCAATAATAAAATAATCTTTTATATTTCTTTCAGTAATGTTATTAACGTTATTTTTAGAAAAGTCAATTGTAATTTTTTCACTTAAAAATTTTGCAATATACGTAATTTCTTTATTTGTAATTTTCTTAGGTGCATAATAATCAACACAAATAACATTTTGATTACCCATGATTTTTGTATAATTACGATCATAGATTTCTCCACGCGGTGCATCATTTGTATATGTTGTACTTCCATAAGTTTCCAGTTTGACTTCTAATGTATCAGCTTGAGTTAATTGTACATAAGCCAATCTAATAATTAAAATAAAAATTAAAACAAGTGTCACAGCAATTAGTTCAATTAATCTTTTAGATACAATTATATCAGATTTACTATTTTGATATTTCTTTTCTTCATTAAATCCATGAAATCTTACAGTAGCAGTTTTTTTGTTAAAAAACTTTGGCATATTTTTCCTCCTTCCTTGAACAATTATATTATACTTTAGATTATTAGTAAATTTGAATTAATCGATAATATAAATTTATTTAACATATTTAAAATATTTAAAATAGCAGCGATTGCTGCTATTTATTCATCATCAACTGATAATATTGCCATGAAAGCTTCTTGTGGAATTTCAACACTTCCTACTGCCTTCATTCTCTTTTTACCTTCCTTTTGTTTTTCTAGAAGTTTCTTTTTACGCGAAATATCTCCACCATAACATTTAGCAAGGACGTTTTTACGCATTGCCTTAATTGTAGTTCTTGCAATGATCTTACCTTGTAATGCTGCTTGTACAGGAACTTCAAACATTTGTTTTGGAATAATTTCTTTTAATTTTTCACAAATTACTTTTCCTCTTGAATAAGCAAAATCTTTATGAACAATAGATGATAAAGCATCTACAACATCACCATTTAATAAAATATCCATTTTTTGCAATTTACTTTCTCGATATCCTATTAATTCATAATCAAATGAGGCGTATCCCTTTGTACTAGATTTCAATTTATCAAAGAAATCATAAACAATTTCTGATAAAGGAATATTATAAATAATATTACGACGTGTTTCATCAATATAATCTATATCAACATATTCTCCTCGTTTTGATTGACATAGTTCCATGATAGATCCAATATACTCATTTGGAGTCATAATTGAAGCTTTTACATAAGGCTCTTCAATATAATTTATTACTTGTGGAGATGGCATCATTGCAGGATTGTCAATTTCAACCATTGTTTTATCTGTTAAAAATACTTTATAAATAACAGATGGTGCAGTAGCAATAAGTTCTAAATCAAACTCTCTTTCTAATCTTTCTTGAATAACATCCATGTGTAATAATCCTAAAAAACCGCATCTAAAACCAAATCCCAATGCTTGTGATGTTTCTGGTTCAAAGACAAGAGACGAATCACTAAGTTGTATTTTTTCCAATGCTTCTCGTAAATTTTTATACTTAGAATTATCAACTGGATATAATCCACAATAAACCATAGGATTTAACTTTCTATACCCTGGCAATTGATCATGACTTTCATTTTCTAAAGTTGTTATTGTATCCCCTACATGAACATTTTGAATAGATTTAATAGAAGCTGATATCCATCCAACTTCCCCACAAACTAATTTATCTTTTTTAACTTCCGCAGGAGTTCTTACACCTAATTCAGTTACTTCGTAAGTAGCTCCTGTAGCCATAAATTTAATTGTATCTCCAACCTTTATAGATCCTTCTTTAATTCTAACGAATACAACAACACCTCTATAGCTATCATAAAATGAATCAAAAATAAGTGCTTGAGTAGGATGATTAATATTCCCACTTGGTGCAGGAACCTCTTTAACAATCATCTCTAACACATCTTCAACGTTTAAGCCACTTTTAGCCGAGATACGAGGTGCATGGTCTGCAGGCAATCCAATAACATCTTCGATTTCTTGAATAACATGTTCAGGGTTTGCACTAGGTAAATCTACCTTATTTATAACTGGTAAAATTTCCAAATCATTATCTAAAGCCAAATAGACATTTGCCAATGTTTGTGCTTCCACACCTTGTGCTGCATCTACAACTAACACTGCTCCTTCACATGCAGCTAATGAACGAGATACTTCATAAGTAAAATCGACATGGCCAGGAGTATCAATAAGATGTAAAAGATAGGTATTTCCATCTTTTGCTTTGTATTGAAGTTGAACAGCATTCAATTTGATTGTAATGCCTCTTTCACGTTCTAACTCCATGCTGTCTAATAGTTGAGCCTTCATCTCTCTATTTGAAACCGCACCGGTCATTTCTAAAATACGATCCGCTAAAGTACTTTTCCCATGATCAATATGCGCTATGATTGAAAAATTTCTTATTTTATCTTGATTAATTGTCATTTATTTTCACCGACTTTCAATAATAGATTTTATCAAAAAACAATATAAATGACAATTTATTTATTTAAAAATATTTGTTTAAAATTTCAATGAGTTCTCCATATATAATCACTTCTTTAAAATCATAATTAGCCATTGTAAATTTATTAGCTATTAAACGCCCTCTAACAGCAATAATCATTCCAATTTGAGTAACATCAGACATCATGTCTTCTAGCCCCTTCCACAAAGCAATAGAAAAAACATCAAATTTTTCTTTTCCTATCTCCTCAGGAAATGGTCTTTTAACCTCAATGTCAATAAAAGCCATGTTTTCAACATGATATACATTTTTTACTATTTTTCCTACTAAAGAAATTGAATTTAACATAAACGATCCTCCTTAGTATTATCATAGTTCTTATAAAAAAATAATCATGCTAAATCGACTAAAAGGTCTATTTAAACGACTTAAAAAAAAAACATTAATATTTATATCCTAAGATATATTTATTAATGTTTTATTACTCTATACTTTATTGATTAGGGTCATTATTTTCAATAACAACAAAGGCAACTGCATAATGATTTTCATGAGAAATAGAAACATGACAAGGCTCATCTTTAATATAGGGTTTACCATTTTCATCATTTAAACAGCATATCTCCTTAAATGATTTATAACCTGCTGCTTTTACAAATGCCTCTTTGACTGCAAATCTACCACCCACAAATTCTCTTTTTGCTTTATCATTATCTTTTGATAAATACAAAGAAAATTCATCTACATGTAAAATTTTCTTTGCAAGTTGATCCAAATGATTTAATCTTCTTAAATCACAAATATCTACACCAATTCCTTTAATCATCACTAATCCTTAAATTTCTTTTCATACAGACTCATCAATTCATCCAAAGACATATTGTCATCAATTTCATCAATTAAAGAATTTTGTTCCTCTGATTTTTTTTGACCAAAATCAAGTTTAAACTCCCCTGTTCGTTCCTCAATAATTTTAAGTTGATCTTGTTCTTCTTCAACAATTTTAGCAATATTTCTTAAATTATCTTCAACTGTTGGAAGCTTTTCTTCTTCAACGATTTCGGGTTCTATTGTTTTTTCAGCATCAGTATTTGTTTCATCTTGAAAATCTTTTGAATCTTCAACAGCAGTAAGAACAGCTTCACTATCTGTTTCTTCTTTTTCTTCAAAATTACCATAATACGGAGATATTACTTGAACAAGTGAATTATCTTTTTTCTTTGGTTTTTTTACTGAATTTTTCTTAACTGTTTTAACTATTTCTTTTTTTTCTTCATGCATTCCAAACATTGGAGAAATGATATCCATCATTTCATAATTTTTCTTAATTTCGGGTTCTTCTTTCTTTTCTACTTTTTTTTCAACCTTTTTAACATTTTTGGAAGTAGTTTCTTTTGGTACTTGTTGACCTTCACTTTTTTTAGTAACTTCTTCTTTTTTAAATTCTTCGTCATAAATAAGTGGTTTAGAAAACTTTTCATTTCTTCTTTGTTCAACAATTGGGTCTACAGTTTCAAAAATATCATCATCGTTTGATTTTTTAAAAAAATGTTTAAACATAATAACTCCTTCCTTCAATACACTTTATTTTATTGATTGTATAAATGTTTCTATTTCTTCTTGCGTTTTTCTTAATTTACTTACAAAGCGACCTGTCTCTTGTCCATTTTCATAGCTGACAAAAGAAGGTATTCCTAAAATATCTAAATCTTGACATAAATCAATAAAATAATCTCTATTAATACTATAAAATGTAAAATTTGGATATTTTTTTACAACATTACCTATAAAAGGTTTGATAAACATACAATCAGGACACCAAGAAGCTGTAAATAAGATGATTGATTTTGTTTGAATAGCTTTTTCATATTCTTCTAATGAGTTTATTTCAATTAATTGATCCATTTTTTTACTCCTTACAATCACTAATAATCATTTTATAAATAGGTCCATTTACTGAAAATTTTCTTTCATATTCTGTCATAATATTATCATCTGCTTCTGGAGAATTATGTAAATCTAAAGAAACATAATCTAAATGATAGTTATTTTCTGTTACTGACTGTAATGAATATTCAAATAGACCTCGATTATCTGTTTTAAATTCAATAACACCATCTTTTTTCAATAATCGACGATAAACATTTAAAAACGCTGAAGATGTTAAACGTCTTTTTGCATGTCTTTTTTTGGGCCAAGGATCACTAAAATTTAAAAATAAATGATCAATTTCACCATTTTCAAAAACATTTTCTAATTCAATTGCATCAAAATGCATTAATTTTAAATTAGGCAATGATTGATTTTTATTAATTTTATTAATTGCTGCTGCTAAGACACTTGGAAATTTTTCAATCCCTATGTAATTGTTTTCTGGATGTTTTAAAGCATTTTGATAAATAAAATCGCCTTTCCCCATTCCAATTTCTATATATAATGGCTGATTTATTTCAAATATATCATGATAATGACCTTTATGTTCTTCAGGCTTTAAGATAACTAAATCAGCATTCTCTTTCATAATTTCATAAGCTTTTGGGTTGTTTCTTAATCTCACAAAAAATCCTCCTTATTTTTTATACAAATAGTATCACAAATCATTCATTAAGTCGACTAATTCATCTTCGGATAATTCTCTAAATTTTCCAATTTGTAAAGAAGTATCTAATTTTAAATTCTTCATCTGTAACCTTTTTAAATAAGTTACTTTTTTACCGACACTTTCTACCATTTTTTTCACTTGATGAAACTTTCCTTCAAAAATTTCAATTAATACTTCAGATGTATTATCTTCAGTTTTTATAATGGATAAATTTGAACTTTGACATCTATAATGATCAATAGTAATTCCTTCTTTAAACTTTAAAATATCATTTTCATCCATTATTCCTTCGACACATGCATAGTACAATTTAGAATGATGTCGACTAGGTGCTAATAACTTATGTGCAAAATCTCCATCATTTGTTAGTAATAATAAACCCTCCGTATCCAAATCTAACCTTCCTACTGGAAATAAATCATACTGTTCATAACCATAAATCAAATCAACAACTGTAGGATGAACATTATCTTTTGTAGCAGAAACATAACCAGCAGGTTTATTAAGCATAATATAGACATATGGTTTATATGTAATAAGCTCACCATCAAAGATAATTTTATCTGTTTCATAATCTACTTTAAAATCATCCTTTTTTATAATACTTCCATTAACA
>OBAM01001241.1_pt1 | contig 17045 bp, 19 predicted proteins | sample 1517751 | NCBI WGS metagenome assembly OBAM01 (sample SAMN04571703, study PRJEB22368) | human gut metagenome | biome: human gut; material: stool | host: Homo sapiens | place: Luxembourg | collected 2012-10-18
CTTCGTCCGCCGCCAAATGCTGCGGTAAAACCATATTTATCAAGCGCCTGTTTCAATGCCTGTGTCTTCATGATATCGGTGTAAGCAGAACCATGATCAAATGGATTAATGCCCTGCTTTACTCCTTCCTCATTGATATATTCAATCATTTCAATGCCAAGTTCTTTCGCTCTTCTGTCACGGAACTCAATCATTTCTTTAAATTTCCATGTCGTGTTTACGTGCAAAAACGGAAATGGCGGTTTCTCCGGATAAAAAGCTTTCATTGCCAGGTGTAACATAACCGAACTGTCTTTTCCAATCGAATACAGCATAACCGGTTTTTCACATTCCGCCGCAACTTCGCGAATGATATAAATTGCCTCTGCCTCCAGTTCATCCAGATGTGATAATTCACTCATATCGTTTTCCTTCCTTTCTTCTCTCCTCGTTAATATTTGTTGGACTCTTTCGTATTTAGAACAATCTGCTCGGTTTCGCCATCCTGTCTGTGTATCTGCCAGTACAGCTTGTCTCCTTTTTTGTCGACTGTCATTTTGCTTCCCATACCGCCGATATCGGCTCCTAAGTAGAGGGAAATCGCACCGAAGTGACATTCTTTCACACAAGAGGAACATCCCCAGCAGTCCTTCGGGTACTTGATATAGGCTTTCCCTGCCTCATTCATTTTAATAAGGCTTCCCGGACATACCTGCTCGCAGGCTTTACAGCCTTTACAGAGCGCCTGATTCATCGTGATGCTCATAATGCTCCTCCCTTCCAACTAATTTGCGGGTAAATACGGTGATTTTGCCATCTTCCATTTTGGAATTAACATACTTTAACCAGTCACCGCTCTTTTTAGGATAATCTAAATTTTCATCAAAACTGTGCCATCTTGTCTCTTTTCTTGCAAAAAGATGAGCAATTACCGATTTGCACACGGTAAGACGTTCTTTCAATTCATACACAAACATCAACTCATGCATATCACCAGCGTTTACATTTTCAGCAAGTTTTTCTATCTTTTCAATCTTTTCTTTCGCAAGCGCAAGCTGTTTTTCATTGAATTGATAATGCGTGGAAATACCTCCGGCATACTCATCCATTACTTTCTGCATTGCCTCTTCCAGCGCTTCCGTCTCATACATACCGCCTTCATTTGATAAATAGCGGTTGTACTCCGTAATCTTTGCATCAAGAGCTTTTTTCTCTGTACTCTCATCAGATGCCTTCTCTTTATCTCTTTCCTCATTCAATTGAGAAACTATTTTCTTGGCTGCGATTTCACCTTCAACCATCGCACCGGTCACATATTTCTGAGGACATCCGCCTGCCACATCTCCTGCGGCAAACAAACCATGAATCGTAGTCTCTCTGTCGGTATCAACCCAGTAGCCGCTCGCTGTATGGCCACCGACGATATAAGGCTCAGTGCCCTCGATTTCGACATTCTGCTCACTCGGATTTTTACCCGATTCAAGCCATTTGAGTGTCTGGCTCGGTGCCATGTTTAAGTACGCTTTTTTCAGCGACTCATCCTGCTCTGCGGTAATGCCCTCTGTTCTCAGATAACACGGTCCGCGCCCCTCTAAATTTTCCATCACCGTGCCGTAGACACGCTCCGATGTTGTCAGACCGTATTTATCTTCGTACACCTCTCCTTTGGCATTCACCTGCTTCGCACCAACACCCTGAGCAATCGTTCCGGTCGGTGCAATTGTATCTTTACAGCGAAGTGCGATAAAACGCATTTCAAATGTTGTCATTTCCGCTCCGGCGCGAATTCCCATCGCATAACCGGCTCCGGTATTAAATGGCGGATACCACATTTTGTGGTGGGAAAATCCCGGATTATTCGGCCGGTACAATCCTGCCGCACCGCCGGTCGCACAGAGCACTTTCTTTGCCCGTATTTCATAGGCAGTGCCCTCTTCAATCGAAAAGCCAAAGGCTCCCTTGATTTCATTCTCCTCCACAATATAATCGGTAATGTTAATCCGGTTTAAAATTGTGACATCCTCTAACTCTTTTACCGCCTTTGCCAAAAGCGGCTTCATATTTTCTCCATTTATTTTTATGTTGCGGTTTCCTCTGGCAACATAGTTTCCATTTTCATCTTTTAAAATAACAAGTCCTAAGTTTTCCATTTTATGTGTCACACGGTTTAGCCCTTCGGACATCGTCATGAGCAAATCTTCTCTCACAATGCCGTCCGCATCTTTTTTCGCATACTCCACATAATCTTCCGGTTTTCTTCCATCCACAATGTAAGCATTAATGGCATTAACGCCGGCCGCTAAACAGCCACTTCGTTTGATATTTGCTTTTTCCGCAATGACAATCGAATAATCGGACTGTTCACGAATCGTAAGTGCCGCATAGCACCCTGCCGTTCCGCCGCCAATGATAAGAATGTCCGTATGCAATATCTTTTTGTTCTCAATCTGCATGGTGTATCCTCCCCGTTAAATGTAAAATACATCTTCTCTTTCCTGCATCTCTTTATTTTCCATCAAATAAGTCTGCGTCGAATCAAAGATATATAATCGGTAAATCAATACATGAACCGTCTCGCCAACCGAAACAAAATCTTTTTCCAAAGAACGTTCTCCGACAACCAAAATACCATTGATGTCCACGGCAACATCCATTCGGTTTCCTCGGAACACGACATCCGTTACCACACCGGTTTCAGCGGCACTGATATATTGGTCCAGTTTTCCACTCTTTGAGATTTTCACAAATTCCGGACGAATGACCGCCTGATTGGCATGTTCAATCCGCTCGAAACCTTTTAATTTATCGTAATCCTCAACAACCGAAGACCTGCCGATAAATCTTGCTACAAACGGTGTTGCCGGACTTTTATAAATTTCAACCGGCGTTCCCATCTGCTCAATCGTTCCATGATTGGTAATAATGATTTCGTCTGCAACCTCGACCGCTTCCTCCTGGTCATGGGTGACAAAAATACTTGTAATACCAAGTTTTACGACCATCTCTTTCAACCATGAGCGAAGTTCGGTACGCACTTTCGCATCAATCGCAGCAAACGGCTCATCGAGTAAGAGAACTCTTGGATTTGGTGCTAACGCTCTGGCAAAAGCAACTCTTTGTCTCTGCCCGCCGGACAACTGATTCGGATACCGTTTTTCCATTCCTGACAAACCGGTCATCGCCAACAATTCCGTAACCCGTTCCTTAATCTGCTTTTTCGGCATCTTCTGAAGCACCAGTCCAAATGCCACATTATCGTATACCGTCATATAACGGAACAGCGCATAATTCTGAAAGACAAAACCAATCCCACGCTTGGCAGCCGGTACATCATTCACCCGCTTGCCATCAATGTAAATATCTCCTTCATTCGGATTCTCAAGTCCTGCAATCATCCGCAGTAAAGTTGTCTTTCCGCTGCCGGACGGTCCTAACAAAGCAACTAACTTTCCTTTTTCCACACCAAGACTTACATGGTCAGAAGCAAGAAAATCACCATATTTTTTTACAATGTTTTTCATTTCTACATACATACTTTTTTCTCCTTACCATCTCGGTGTTCTAATACATTTCTCACAAACAATATGACGATTGCGATAATCACTAGCAGTGACGATACCGCAAACGATGCTGTTACGGATGTGTCGGTTCCCGACATATATAACGCATCGATTTCAAGCGGAAGGGTAAAGGTTTCGCCCCTCGTTTTCGACAAAGCATTTACCGCGCCAAACTCACCAAGTGCTCTCGCCGCACATAAAATAATACCATAAATCAGTCCCCATTTCATCTGTGGAAGTGTAATTTTACGAAAAATCGTAAAACCTTTGGCACCCATCAGAGCCGCCGCTTCTTCTTCATCTTTGCCCTGTGCATTCAGCACCGGAAGAATCTCTCTCGATACAAACGGGAAGGTAACAAAAATGGTTGCGAGCACAACACCCGGTATTGCAAATGTAATTCGGATATTCGTACCAAAGAACTGGTTAAACGCCCGAATCGCCGGATAAAACCATCCCAGTCTTCCAAATGTCATCAAATAGGAAAGACCTACAATAACCGGAGAAATGGAAAATGGTATATCAATCAGCGTCGCTAAAATCTGTTTGCCCCGGAACGAAAACTTCGTCAAGAGCCATGCCGCACAAATTCCAAAAAAGGTATTTACGACAACCGCAATCACCGTTGCTAACAAAGTAACAAGCAAAGCACTTACCACATACGGTGTTGAAATTGCCTGCACATAAAATCCGATTCCTTCTTTCAGCGAATTGACAAGAACCGAAAGAAGTGGTGCTGCAAGCATGAGCAGAAGAAATAAAAGGGTAATCGTGATTAAAATAATTTTTGTTATTTTCTTTCGTCGTTCCATCCTTTTTTCCTCCTATAACAGATTTGTTCTTGCCGCCTGCCGTGCCTGTACAATATTGACAAACAATAATAACACGAAGGACAGCACTAACATCACAAGGGCAATTGCTGTCGCACTCTCATAATCAATGTAACTTAATTTCTGCATAATTACATAGGAAACAACCTGTGTCTTTTCTTTTGCACTGTTGCCCGATATGTAAATGACACTGCCGTATTCACCAATTCCTCTGGCAAGTGCCAGACCAAATCCGGTTAAAATCGCAGGTCTTAATTCCGGTAAAATCACACGTCTGAATGTTTTCGATGGGCTTGCACCTAACATATAAGCCGCTTCTTCATACTGTCCATCCAGTTTTTCAAGGACCGGCTGAACCGCCCGGATTACAAAAGGAAGTCCGACAAACACAAGTGCGATAACCAATCCGGTTTTCGTATAAGTCACCTTAATTCCAATACCTGCTAACATTTTTCCAAAAAATCCGGTTTCCGAATATAATTTGGAAAGTGTAATTCCGGCTACGGCTGTCGGCAGTGCAAAGGGAAGTTCAATCAGCCCGTCCACAATCCGCTTGCCCGGAAAATCATATTTTACTAAAGTCCATGCCACGATAACGCCGAACACCGTATTGATTCCTGCCGCCACAAGTGAACAGCCAATACTTGTTAAAAAAGCATTTCTTACATTTGATTTCCAAAGAAGAGAGAAAAATTCTCCCGGTGAAATTTTCAAGGAATACACAAGCACTGAAGCCAGCGGAATCAGCACAATCAGGGAAAGCATTAACACAACAATTCCAAATGTGCAGCGAAATCCGGGAATCACCCTTGCTTTTTTCACTCTCTTTTGTCTTACCGTATTCCTCATCCGAAAAACTCCTCTTCTAATAGTTATAAATCTCATCAAACATGGCATCATCATCAAAACATTTCTGATATGCTTTCTCCCAGCCGCCAAAATCGTCAATCGTCCATAATTTTATAGACAAATCAAACTCATTTCCAAATTCCTGCAAAATTTCCTTGTCGGTTGGGCGGTATCCGCTTTTTCCAATTAACCGCTGTGCCTGTTTCGTATAAAGAAAATCCAAATACCGTTTACTCACTTCTTCTGAGCCATTTGCTTTTGCATTATCATCCACAATCGCAACACTTGGCTGTGCTAAAATACTGACAGACGGATTTACAATTTCATACTTACCGCCGTAGGATTTCATGGTTGCAATCGCTTCATTTTCCCATGCAATCAGCACATCGCCTTTACCATTTTCCACAAACGTTGTTGTCGCACCTCTGGCACCGGAATCCATAACTGATACATTGTGATACAAACGCCTCATAAATTCTTTCTGCTTGTTCTCATCGCTCCATTTAGTCTTTGCGTAACCAAGAGCTGCTAAGAAGTTCCAGCAGGCACCTCCGCTGCTTTTCGGGTCCGGTGTAATGACATCCACACCTTTTCGCGTTAAGTCATCCCAGTCGTGAATCTGCTTTGGATTTCCTTTTCGCACTAACAGCACAATGGTCGATGTATAAGGGGCAGAAGATTTTGGAAATTCTTTAATCCATCCGGCATCAACAAGCCCCGTCTTCTCAATCAGAGAAATGTCATGCTCTAATGCAAGTGTAACAACATCCGCGTTACACCCTTCCACAACCGACCTCGCCTGACTGCCGGAGCCGCCGTGCGACTGTATCACCTGAACTTCCTTGTTATAAGTCTTCTTATAATATTCTTCAAACATCGTATTATAAGATTCATAAAATTCTCTTGTCGGGTCATACGAAACATTCGTTATCGTGATAACATCTGACTTCGTTCCACAGCCACTTAGGATAAGCACAAGTACCAGAAAAAGAAGGACACTCTTCTTTCTTTTTCTCATCGCCTGCTCCTTTACTCTTCTACCACAAACAAAGAAGTGGACAAATATCTCTCACCGGTATCCGGCAGTAAAACAACAATATTTTTTCCTGCATTTTCTTTGCGTTTTGCTAACTGTGTAGCTGCATAAAGTGCTGCACCGGAAGAAATTCCAACTAACAATCCATCACTCTTTGCTACTTTTCTTGATGTTTCAAAAGCATCATCATTTTCAACCGGAATAATTTCATCCAAAATTTCTTTATCCAAAACATCCGGTACAAATCCGGCTCCAATTCCCTGAATTTTATGTGGTCCCGGCTTTCCTCCGGATAATACCGGTGAGCCGGCAGGCTCAACAGCCACAACTTTTACATCCGGATTTGCTTCTTTTAATCCCTGTCCGGTTCCGGTAACCGTTCCGCCGGTTCCAACTGCCGATACAAAAATATCAACTTTACCATCGGTATCTTTCAAAATTTCCTGTGCGGTTGTCTTTTTATGAATTGCCGGATTCGCTTCATTTTCAAACTGCTGTGGAATAAATGCATTTCCATATTCCTCTTTCAGCTCTTCCGCCTTTTTAATCGCACCTTTCATACCATCGCGTCCCGGTGTAAGAACAATTTCAGCACCTAACGCCGATACAATCTTGCGTCTCTCTACACTCATGGTGTCCGGCATCGTAAGAATCAGGTGTAATCCCTTTGCCGCTGTCACAAACGCAAGTCCAATTCCTGTATTACCGCTTGTTGGCTCGATAATCACGGTATCTGAATTAATTTTCCCATCCGCAATTCCCTGCTCAATCATCGCATGAGCCACACGGTCTTTTACACTTCCTAATGGGTTAAAATACTCCAATTTTACAATCAGATTTGCCTCTAACTCATTTTCCTTTTCATAATTTGTCAACTCCAGCAATGGAGTATTTCCGATTAATTCTGTCAACTGTTTTGCAATCTTTGCCATCGCTTTCACCATCCTTTTCCTACTATTCATGTAGGGTTTATATAATTTAACTGTGCCTATCATATCACCTATTCCCTACTAAGTCAATAGGATTTGTAAAGTTTTTTTGAAAAAGTTCAGCCATAAAAAGGAACCGGTCACAAATGTGTGCACGCACACAATTCATGACCGGTTCCTTTTTATGGGCTGATCGCCCGATTATGAGTAAAACAAATGAAACAATGAAACATAACGCTGAAGCAGCACAGTTTCACCCAGGGCAACCCTCGTCTCATCGACAATCTCAAGACAAATGCACTGACCATGGCTCATGTAAAGTACAGTTAGCACCTACCACAGTGTGCCGTCGGACATTTTATTTATCTCTTACTTCAATTCCTCCCATTTCAAATCCATATCATCGTATTTTCTCTGATAAGCCTTTTTATATGTTTTTATCCTTCCTTTTGGAACATAAACTACAGAATCCATTGGGAAATCTGCATTGGCTCTCGCCAGCTTTGGCAAAGACTCACCTGTAAATACCAATTTAATTTTATTTAAATATGGAATGGAATGTCTCCAATAAGCTGAAAGTTTTTTGATTTCATTCGGAAACACTATTTTTTTCACATATCCCGGATAAAATGACACGCCTTTAGGTATCACTTTAACTCTGGATGAAATCCGAGCAACACCTCCCTTTACGCGCACCGCAACCAATTCTCGGCTCTTTCTGTTATATAGACATCCATTATTCGAAGCGTAATATTTATTCTTCGGATTTATACAAAACTTTGTGATTCTACTTCCAGAAAAAGCTTCACTTCCAATTTTTTTCATTGTTTTAGGTAAAACTATTTTCTTAATTCTCCTCCCACTAAACGCATCGTTTATTATAGTTTCTACTCCATTAGGCACTTTAATCTTTTTGCTTTTCTCTATACATCCATAAACTTTTTTACCGCTTTTCGATAGCAAAAGATGATTTTTTACCTTGAATTTCTTATTTGTCGAATGAGCAACCACCTTTTTCCATTCAATTTGACATAACGAAATAACATTTTTTTCAAAAGCACTCGGGATATTTATTTCCTTTCCGTCTTGCATATGTTCAAAACAATTGGGAGTAATCTCAATTAAAGCTGACGGCAAAACAATACGTTTAATTTTACCCATCTGTTTGTATCTTTCTGTCGGCAATAACTTCATTTTTTTTGATTCTTCTGAAAGATAAATACCAAATAAATTAATACCCCGGCCGCCATCATCGTCATCATATAAATCCCCCAGTTTTACAACGCTTTTCCCATCGATTTTATCCGGTATGATTAACTTATCAGGAATCGTTTCCTGTGTAGGTATAATTTTTGTTATTTGCACATTGTCCCCATCTAACGTAACATAACTAAATTGAAATGCACCAACTCTTTTTTCTTTTGCTGAGATTTCAATTCCACATACTAAAATACTAACAAATGCAATCATTAATAACGTTTTATATTTTACTTTCATGCGTATCTCTCCCTATCATTTCAGCAATCTGCGTCTCCATGGATGAAGATATATATGTTTTTTCTAATTCTATCATTTTGTTTTCCTTTCCGATTTTACTTTTCTACAATTTTCAAATCTAAATCATATTTGTTAAATTTTTCCATGGCTTTTTTATACGTTTGTTTTGTTCCTTTAGGAACGCAAAAAGTTTGCGAACTCATCTCAAATCTACTTAAAACAGGTGGCTTTTTAGACAAAAAACAATACTCCTTTACATGATACTCTCCTGTTGCGTTTACATTTGCTACTTCTTTAACAGATGCAGGTATCACCATCTTCTTCACTCTTTTAGCAGCAAAATTCACCTTGTTCAAATATTTAATTTCTTTTGGTACAACAAACGTATCATTTTTCGTTACACCAACAACAAGATGTTTGTTTTTCTTGTTGTAGATACAGCCATTAGCAACCCCGTATTTCTTATTTTTCGGCGAAATATTAAACTTCACATAATGATTGGAAGCAAACAAACACCCTATATCATCCTGTGTCAATGTTTTCGGAATATAAATTTCAACAGTATCTTTACTGTAACAACAACTGCCATATAAATTTTCTATCTTTGTTACACTTTTAGGAATACTCAATTTCTTTAATGGCCGAACGGTAGTGTACATCGTTTTGCCATTCTTTGATAAAAGCACCCCATTTTGTACTTTATACTTTTTGTTTTTTCCTGATACTTTAAATTTTCTCCATTTTACATCTTTACATATATATTCCACATTTTTTCTAAGGCCTTTGGGAATATTTATGCTCTTGCCATCTTGTAACCCCATAAAACAATATTCAGAAATATCAACAATTGTATCTGGCAAAACAATCTTTTTTATTTTCGCAGTCTGTTTAATAATCTTTTGCGGCACAAAGTTACTATTCTCATCATCAATGTATATACCAAACAAATTATCTGCCCCAACAGGTTCTTCTTGCTCACTGCATAATTTATAAACCGGTTTACCATCCAATTTGGATGGAATTACCAGTTTTGTAATTCTTTTTGCATTACATATTTTCACCTTTTGTATCCGAACCTTACTGTTTGCATCAATCTTGTATATAAATTGAAAACTGCCAATTTTCTTTGACTTTGCAAATATGTGTCTGTTATTTCCCACGCTAATCCCTATTATACATAGTAAAACTAATATAAGTATTCTTCCTGTTTTTTTCATATGAGCCTCCTTCCTACTACTTTTCTACGATTTTCAAATCCAAGCCAAATTTTTTCATGGCTTTTTTATACACTTGTTTTTTCCCTTCTGGAACATATACAACACCTCCATATGGCAAATGCGCATCACGTTCACGCACTGGCGGCACCTTGGATTTAAAAACAAGTTTTATGTCACTAGCACTGTTCAGCGAAGTATTCCAGTAAGAATAAACCTTCTTTAATGTCTTTGGAAATATTATTTTGTCACATTCTCCTCCCGCAAAAGAAGTACCTTCTTGCAGCACGGTTACCTTTTCTGGAATTGTTATTATTCTTTTTTTTATAACTGCCACAACAAGACGTCCAGTACGTCGGCTAACCACACAACCTTTGGAAACAAAGTAGTATTTGTTTTTAGAGGCAATTTTTATCTGTATTTTTCTCATGTAACTAAATGCCTCCCCTTTGATTTTCGTAACTGTTTTTGGAATATATATCTCCTTAAGGCTTTTATTACCATACAGTGCTCTTTCTGCTATCGTCTTTACCTTATTTGGAATTTTTACACTACTTTTCGTCTCCAAATAACCGTAAAATGTCTTTCCACTTTTTGATATAAGGCATCCGCTTTTCACTTTATATTTTTTATTACCTTTATTGATTGTAACCTTTTTCCATTGCAAATTACAAAGTGCTCTCATATTATTTTCTAAAGTTTTAGGAACAGAAATCGTCTTTCCCTTTTGAATACTATGAAAACAATTTGGCGTCAGTTCTTTTACCTCTAACGGAAGAACTATTTTTTTTATTTTTGCAACATCTGAAACAATTTGTTCCGGTACGAGACTAGAATCTTCTTCTAAAATATACATACCGAAAATATTATCATTAAAATAGTCATCTGTATCGTCTTTTGCTCCCAATTTTATCACTTTGTTTCCATCGATTTTGGACGGAATCTTTAGTGTGGATATATCACTGCCCGTAACCGGCGTAATTTTGGTAATCCATACATCGTTTCCATTTGGAGCACTGTCATATTCATATTTAAAGTTCCCAATTTTCTTTGTCTCAGCAGATGCTGAGACCCCCATGCCTAATGCAATAACAAACAATGCTGCACTAAACAACAATACTTTCTTCATAAGAATACCTCCTTTTTTTGTGTAATTTACACTCTTTACTTATCTAACGATTTAGAATACAAAAAAGTTGCAGTTTTTAGATTTTACCTCCATAAGCTTTCTCATCTCAATTGTAATCCTCCTTCGCAAAAATCCCTCTCAAGCTCAATCAAATTCTTCGCCGCATCCAACATAGCTGTAAAAGAAGATTCCTGAAGATTGGAATTATAGTATTTTCCCAAAAGCATCACCTTGCGGCTAATTTTTATCAGTTCTTTGACCTTGTTCAAATCAGACTCTCTTATTGGAACACCTTCCTTTTTCATAAAATCTAATCTTTTTTCAAAAAGCATCTTGTGCTCATAAATACAATATAAAGAAGGCACATGAACCGGAACGCCTAATCTTAAATTAGCAAAAAAAGATAAAATTGCATTCAAGTCATATCTTGTATCTTAGATCGCGTTTTTCGAATTTCTCTTATAAACATTTAATTCCCGAATCATTTTGGGAATATTGCTTTCCCATTCATAATCTGGTATTTCACGATACCCAATCAAGGCAATTTCACCCTTTTCCGGGCAATATGAAAGAGCCTCATAAAAGATTTCAAATGGGATTTGTGCATGTTCCCAGTTTTCATTATCAAAATATCCTTGTGTATAAAACACCTTCTTATCCTTGTCATAACCGTATACGAAGCATCCATGCTCGTAAATTCCCGGATTTTGTTTTTCATATAAATAATTAGTAATTATGGTTTCGTTCCACAACGCAAAACAATACTCGCCCTCATCAAGCATTTTACAGATATACTCACAAAGAATGGTTTCACTGCAAAAATCATAAGGATATTCAATAAATGATTTAGCAAATACACCTTGAGCAGATACAAAATCATAATGCTCATAATCGGCATACTTAATCTGACTATCATACGACGTGTATTCCAAATGTATATATTTATCATACACCCATCCACTAGTGAAAGCCTGCTCATCAATAATACTATAACAGCAAGCCAAACCCAGATAGGCACGAATTGAAGGCTGTACATTTTTTAATATCTTTTTCATTTTTCCTCTCCCATTATATAATCAGATGCATTACTTAATATCTCACAGTATCGTTTTAACTTCTTCCCAAGATTTTTACTCTCACAAGAAAACAATTCATAATCAGACTGCACAAGGGGTGACTGATTCATAACGCCCTTTTCTGCCAAATATGAAACCGCGTTCTGAAAAACAACAAACCATTCTCCCAGAACTTTTTCCATATTCATCACTTTCTTCATGCATTTCCTCTGCTCCCAAAAACTAAGTTTAGCGTTCTCCCAATGTTCTCGAATCTCTTTTCTATCTACTTGCCCTGTCTGTTTTACAATATCAAAAATATCAAAACGTACCAAATGTTTTTGAATACTTTCCGATAGAAAATCATCTGCATATTCCTCAAACAACAAGGTCTGCTCTACTATATCCCCTGTCAATTTTTTATAACGAATCGTTACCAATCGTTTCTTTTCGTCAATGGCAACAATTAAAATAATATCTTCACAAACTTTCTTTTCATCTACAAAATTTACTATGTACGCGCCCTTACTAAGATATTCTGATAATGATTTCCAAACATGTATCATAGTTGTAGGCGATTTACATGGATATTCTAAATATCGTTTTACTGCAACACCACTTCTCCAAATCTCTCGAAGAATTGGAAGCCTCAGTTCCTTCTTTGTTTTGTCAAAAACAAGAGAGGAAAACAAATGATAGAATCGATAGTCATTACTCTTCTCATCTCTCCCCATCATTTCAGCAATCTGCGCCTCCATGGATGAAGATATATATGTTTTTTCTAATTCTATCATTTTGTTTTCCCCCTTCTACTTGTTTTACTTTTCTACAATTTTCAAATTAAAGGCAAATTTTTTCAAGGCTTTTTCATACACTTGTTTGGTTCCCTTTGGAACATATACAACACTTCCGTCTGATGGCAAATATGCAGCACCCTTTCTTTTTGGAGGTATTTTCGATTGAAAAATATATTCTATTTTACTAGAATTTCCAAGCGTTCCTGCCCAATATGCCTCAATCTGTTTTAATGATTTAGGAAATACTATTTTTTCACACTTTCCTCCCACAAAGGAAGTACCCTCTTTCAGCACTGTTACTTTTTCCGGAATTGTTATTACTCCTTTTTTAATGCCTGCAACGACAAGACGTCCACTCCTCCGGCTAACCACACATCCCTTTGAAATATAATAATATTGATTTTTGGATGCAATTTTAATTCGGAGTGACTTCGATGTTCCAAATGCTTTTTCTTTAATTTTCGAAACCGTTTTAGGAATATAAACCACCTTAAGATTATCGTTTAAAAAAAGCGCACCCTCTGCAATTGTCTTTACTCCATTTGGAATTTTTATGCTTTTTTTCTTTTCCAAATTACCGTAAAATGTCTTTCCACTTTTTGATATAAGGCATCCGTTCTTCATTTTGTATTTTTTATTGCCTTTATTGATTGTAACCTTTTTCCATTGCAAATTGCAAAGTGCTCTTATATTCTTTTTTAAGGTTTTAGGAACAGAAATCGTCTTTCCCTTTTGAATATCATGAAAGCACTCTGGCGTCAGTTCCTTTAATCCTGACGGAAGAATTATTTTCTTTATTTTAGCAACATCTGAAACAATTTGTTCCGGTACGAGACTGGAATCTTCCTCTAAAATATACATACCGAAAATATTATCCTGAAAATAGGCATCTGTATCGTCTTTTGCTCCCAATTTTATCACTTTATTTCCATCGATTTTGGACGGAATCTTGAGTGTGGATATATCACTGCCTGTAACCGGTGTAATTTGCGTAATCCATACATCGTTCCCGTTTGGAGCACTGTCATATTCATATTTGAAGTTCCCAATTTTCTTTGTCTCGGCAGATGCTGAGACCCCCATGCCTAATGCAATAACAAACAATGCTGCACTAAACAACAATACTTTCTTCATAAGAATACCTCCTTTTTTTGTGTAATTTACACTCTTTACTTATCTAACGATTTAGAATACAAAAAAGTTGCAGTTTTTAGATTTTACCTCCATAAGTTTTCTCATCTCAATTGTAATCCTCCTTCGCAAAACCAAGCTAATTTCCCGGTTTTTTCGCTTGGATACAAATAATCAACAAAGGAAAAAGTAAACTCTCCCCTTATCTGATCTTTATCACACAGTTTCTTAAATAACATCTGAACCTCAGGAATATCTTCCTCGTCGTCTACCACCATATAAACATCAAATTTTTCATAATCTGTCTGAATAATTTGAAATTGTAATATCGCCATTTCGGGCATCAAATTGATTCGCTCAATTACTCCAAAAAGACAATCATAATGTGCCACACTTCCATCTGCCTTTTGTATTAGGTCATTATCTCTTGCCATCTCCAATTCCAAAATCGGTTCCTGACTTCCGCAAGAACAATTCTTATCTGTGCAAAGACGTCCTCTATCTCCAACTTTGTATCGCACAAATGGCATCACCCGGTTATGCTTTGATGTAATACAGATTTGATTATCCTCCACAATTTCTACATAAACATTTTCTGTCATCACATGCAGCTTATGAAAAGGACATTCATAAGCAATCGAGTTTACTTCATAACACCCATATTGGCTGGCAACTTTACAGTTAAAAAATGCTTCCACCTCCTCTTTCCAGTCATTTGTAATCCGTTGACAAAAACAAATACTCCGGCTCAAATTTTTCAATATACTCGGATAATTCAAACTCTGAAAGATTCTCATGTACAAGAATAGCTACAGTTCCTCGAAACAAACATCCAAGATAAAAGATAACAGAATCCATGTTATTTCCCATCTCTATCACGACCAGTTGTCTAACGCTTAAATGTCTTCCCACGTCGATTATTTTTTGCTTTAGTTCCCCATAAGTAACCCGCTGCATGGAATCATCCATCAATGCGGTTTTCCTGTCCTTTGAATCTCCCCAAACCTTAATCGCTTTCTCCTCCTTTTATGCTTTACCAAATATTAAATTCATTTTACCTTTTTATTATAAAATTGTCAATTATTTTATTTTTAAATAAATTGATTTTTGACAGATTCACCCTACTTCTTCAAAAGCAATAACGTTCCTGCCACCAAAAGCACCAGCCCCGCTCCTGATTTTTTGGTAAGTTTCTCGCCAAACACAAAATACGAGAAGAAAATCGTAACCAGAATACTTAATTTATCAATCGGCACAACGACACTTGCCGGTCCTGTTTGCAGCGCACGGAAATAACAGAGCCACGACGCTCCGGTTGCCACACCGGACAGCACAAGAAATACCCCATTTTTTTTGCCAATTCCATGAATTGTTTTCTGTTTTCCGGTTGCAAACACAACAACCCACGCCATTACAAGAACAACAGCGGTGCGGATAGCCGTTCCCAAATTTGAATCGACATCCTGCATGCCAACCTTTGCCAAAATCGAAGTCAGACTGGCAAACACTGCCGACAGCAGGGCATATAAAAGCCATGTCTTTTTTGTTTTCTTGCCCGTTTCTGCTTCTTTCTTTTGAATCATCAGATACGTTCCGGCTCCCATCAAAACCATTGCACAAATTTGAACCGCTCCAACCGTCTCCCCAAAAAATAAGAACGCAAGAATCATCGTCAAAATGGTACTGGATTTATCAATCGGTGTAACCCGGTTCACATCTCCAATCTGCAACGCATGAAAATAGCAGAGCCACGATGCTCCGGTTACTACGCCGGATAACACAAGAAATGTAATGGTTTTTCCGGATAAATAAAAAATTCCATCCTGCACTCCCATGCCAAAAACCAATACCCATGAAAATATCAATACCACAATCGTTCGGATGGCAGTTGCCACATTCGAATCCATATTTTCAATTCCGCACTTTGCAAGAATTGCTGTAAGCCCTGCAAAGAGAGCAGATAAAAAAGCAAATAACAGCCACATGATTTTACGCCAGGCTCCTTCCAAGTACGCGTTTTTTCACAATTTCGTATGCAATCATCATAATCAATCCTGTAACAACCCACGAAATCGGGTAAATAATAAGCAGAACCCAAAATTCATGAACCATCTTACACGCTGTCGCAATCCAAATCAGCCGCAGCACGCAGGAACCTAAAAATGTAATTAACGCAGGCGTCAAAGAACGTCCAAGACCTCTCATTGCTCCCGCACTGATTTCATACACGGATGTCAAGCACTCTAACGTTGTCGCAATGACAATTCGCTGTTTGGCATACAACAGAACTGCCGGGTCTGTTGTATAAATCTGCAGAAAAAAGTTTCGCCACACAACAAACACCAGTGACAGCAGACCACAACACACAAGGGATAATACCATCGCCGTATGGAAAATTTTTCGACACCGTTTCGGCTCACCGGCACCAAAGTTCTGGCTTGTAAAGGTCACAGTTGCCTGTGCAAATGCATTGACAACAAAGTAAGCAAAAAATTCATAATTCAATGCCGCCGCAGAACCTGCAATGGCATCCGCCCCAAAACTGTTAATTGCACTCTGGATACACACATTGGCAATGGAAAACATCATTCCCTGAAGCCCTGCCGGAATCCCGATAACTAATATTTTTTTCAATTCTTTTGGTACAATTTTTAACTGTTTTCTATCAATGCGGATAACCGATGTTTCATGCATCAAAATGTACATTACTATGCTGGCACTCGTCAGATTGGATATCACGGTTGCAATTGCAACCCCGGCAACGCTCATCTGAAACACAATCACAAGCAGCAAATTCAATCCGGTATTAATAATTCCTGCCGCAATCAAACTGTACAGCGGTCTCTTACTGTCACCAATACTTCGCAGAATCGATGAACCAAAATCGTAAAGCATGATAAATGGCATTCCCAGTAAGTAAATCCGCAAATACTGTACCGCCAAATCAATCACATCGTCCGGTGTTCCCATCAGCGTAAGTACAGGCTTTGCAATTAGTTGTCCGAATATCATAACAAAAACACCGCTGATAAGTGCCAC
>OBAM01001245.1_pt1 | contig 16994 bp, 14 predicted proteins | sample 1517751 | NCBI WGS metagenome assembly OBAM01 (sample SAMN04571703, study PRJEB22368) | human gut metagenome | biome: human gut; material: stool | host: Homo sapiens | place: Luxembourg | collected 2012-10-18
TTGTCGAGCTGCTGGGCGCGTTGGCGCTGCTGCCGGTGTTCTGCCGGGACTATGGGCTGCGGGGCGTATGGATGTCCGTTTTCCATTCCGTTTCCGCCTTCTGCAATGCGGGCTTCGATATTCTGGGGCGGACGGATTCCCTCTACCCCTCGCTGACGGCCTATGCCGCCGACCCGCTGGTCAACATTGTGATCATGCTGCTGATCATCGTGGGCGGCATCGGCTTTCTAACGTGGGACGATGTCTGTACGCACGGTCTGCACCTGCGGCGTTACCGGATGCAGAGCAAGGTCATTCTGAGCGCCACGGCCCTGCTGATCGCGCTCCCGGCAGTTTTCTTTTTCCTGACGGATTTTGCGGACCTGCCGATAGGAGAGCGGATATTGGCCTCCCTTTTTCAGTCGGTCACGCCGCGGACGGCCGGCTATAATACCGTCGATCTGACGGAGATGACGGATGCCTCTCAGGCGGTCACCATTTTGCTGATGCTCACCGGCGGAGCACCCGGCTCCACGGCGGGCGGCATGAAGGTCACGACGCTAGCAGTTCTCATTGCCAACGCCATTGCCGCCTTCCGCAGGCGAGAGGATCTGCAGCTCTTCCACCGCAGATTGGAGACATCCACTGTCCGCAACGCCGCCGCCATTCTGCTGCTGTATCTGGGGCTGACCTTTGCGGGGGCGGCGGTCATCAGCACAGCGGAGGAGCTTCCCCTCGGTGCCTGTCTCTATGAAACAGCGTCCGCCGCCGGTACGGTGGGCCTGACGCTGGGGCTGACGCCGCAGCTGGGAGTCCTGTCGCAGAGCATTCTCATCCTGCTGATGTATTTCGGGCGCGTCGGCGGATTGACCTTGATCTATGCCGCATTCTCCGGGCATGATCTGACTTACGCCCGCTATCCGCAGGAGAAAATTACCGTAGGCTGAAAGGAGCACACGATGAAAACGGTATTATTGATCGGACTGGGCCGCTTCGGGCGGCATCTTGCCATGCAGCTTAATGAGTTGGGCCATCAGGTGATGGCAGTAGACAGGGACGAGGAGCGCGTCAACGAGTGTATGTCCTTTGTCACCAACGCGCAGATCGGCGACAGCACCCGTGTGGACTTTCTGCGCTCGCTGGGCGTGAGCAATTACGATGTCTGCTATGTCACCATCAGCGGGAATTTTCAGAATTCGCTGGAGACGACGTCGCTGCTCAAGGAGCTGGGAGCAAAGTATGTGGTATCCCGCGCTGAGCGGGATGTGCAGGCGAAATTTCTGCTGCGCAACGGCGCGGACGCGGTCGCCTACCCGGAAAAGCAGCTGGCGAAGTGGGCGGCCATCCGCTATACCGCCAACCATATTTTCAGCTACATTGAGCTGGACGAGCAGCACGCCATTATCGAGGTTGCCGTGCCGGAGGATTGGCAGGGCCGCAGCATCGGTGAGCTGGACATCCGCAGAAAATGCGGCGTCAACATCCTCGGTGTGAAGCGGAACGGCAAGACCGATGTGAACGTCTCACCGGAAACTGTGCTGGACGCTGATATGACGCTGCTGGTGCTGGGGGAAAACCAAGAACTTAAGAAGCACTTCCGGCTGTAAAGCAACATAGAGTCTTGCACGTATAAGGGCTTTACGCGCCGGAGAGGCATCTCAACAAAAGCGCGCAGGTTTGCGGAGGAGGATTCCGCGTTGCACAAAAACAGCAAAAAATGAGGGAGGACGGCTCTGTCCTCCCTCATTTTTGCCCTGCGCTTTCGCCCTTCTCCGTCAGCTGTTTTTCAGTGCGGTCTGTCTGGCGAGGATGGCATTGACCTTGTCGTAGAGGTCTTCGATCATGATCTCTGTCTTGAGGTTGACCTTATAATCGTTCTCTGCACGGCGGCGGTCCTTTTCCTCCTGCCGGTTCTGGCTCATCATGATGAGCGGCGCTTGAATGGCCGCCACGCAAGAGAGCACCAGATTGAGCAGGATGAAGGGGTACGGGTCGAACGCCTTTGCCGCCAGCAGCGTGTTGACGAGCATCCAGAGGATCAGTACGCCGGTGAAGGCGAAGATGAACGACCAGCTGCCCGCAAATTTTGCGATGGCGTCTGCCGCGCGCTGGCCAATGGTGTATTTTTCCTTTTCGCCTGCGAGATTTTCGGAAATCTTACTGTCCGCCAGCAGGTTCAGTACCTCTTCGTCCGTCATGTCGTGGCGGATGTCCTTGAGGACTTCTCTCAAAAGCTTTCTGTTTTCCTTCATGATATCATCCTTTTCTATCTGACCGGCGCGTGATCGCGCCGGTTTTATGCTTTATTTTTCGGCGCGCTCAGAAAAAAGTCCGGCCCCTTGGTATCAAACAGAATGAGCGACACGCCCAGCAGCAGGTCGGCGTGCTGGGACGGCTCCTCCAGCGGGATCGCGAAATCCTCCTGCAATCTGCGGATGCGGTAAAGCACGGTGTTGCGGTGGGTATAGAGCGCGTCGCTGGTCTTTTTCAGCGAGTGGCAGCAGGTGAGGTAATGGTAGAGCGTTTCACAGTACTGGGTGTCCTTTTCGCGGTCGTGGGCGGCAAGGCGGCGCAGCGCGATCGGGATCAGGTCGCCGCGCACCTCCAGATTTTTCAGCAGCAGCGGGGTGCGCAATTGCGCCACGGAACAGACCGGCTCCCCGTGAAAGCGCTCGTCCGTCATCAGCTCCAGCGCCTCACGAGCCGTGCGATAAAGCCCCGGAAGATCGAACAGCTCATCCAGCGGCTCGGACACGAGGATCTTGAGCTGAAACTCCTTTGCCAGCGCGGAAAGCGTGTCCGCATCCCCCTCTCTGTGCAGAAAGAGGAAAACGTCCCCCTGATACAAAAACGGGTGGGAATCCGCAATCTGCGCTTCCAGTTCCTCTTTCAGATGCCGCTTTCCCATGTAAGCGCTGTGGTAGGTCTCAAGGTCGATGAGGGCGAAGGCGCGCGGATGAAAGTCCGCGAGGTAGATGCCGGAGGCCTGAAGCTGAAAATGCGCGGTGGAGGAAAACCCGCCGTCCAGCAGGTGCATGAGGATGTCCTCCACCGTCTCGGAAGGCTTGTCCTGACGGCTCACCTCCATGAACAGCTGCTTGGAGAGGATGTGCTCCACCAGCTCCCAGGTCTGCGGCGGGATCTTTTCCAAATGTCCGTCCGTATCCACGCAGATGAGGCAGCCGAGGCGCACGCCCGCGCTGATGAGAGGTGCAAAACGCCGCCGATAGGGGCTATCAGCCAGCTGGACATAGTCCGCCCAACCAGCTGTGAGCATCGCATTTTTGCTGATGATTGCGCCGGCCTCGTAGGTGATCTCGCCGCAGCGTACGGCGGTTTCAAAGAGCGCATCGGAAAAGCCGAGCGGCAAACGGTATGCAGCAATGCGAAAGGTATCATCCAGTACCATCAGCGGGCAGTCCAGCAGCTCCCCTGTGCTCAGCGCGCTAACTGCCGGAGATCATCCTGCGAAAAGAACTCATCCAGTAGCGCCTCGGCATTGCACGATTCCCAGCGTTTTCCTCCACGGTCTGCCTCCTTCTTCGGCTTGTGCATTCGGTACAAGTCGTTTTTTCTTTGTTATATCGGCAGCTTCTTGTTCTTGCAAGAGGAAAAGCTAAACTGTGTGTCAGAAAGGAAAGTTTGAACGATTTATATACTGAAATCGAAACTGAGCTGAAAGAGTGCGCCGATTCCAGCAGAGAGTGGGATGGTAAAATGGAACATCTACTGCACATCTTAACATAATGCGTCAGATATAAAAGGACAAGCATATGTCATCGGACAATTTTTCACGTTTTATGAAAAGCACTGGGCGTTCTGCGACCGCTTCCCGCGGCGGAAACACTTCACGCAGGACGCTGCGACGCGAAGTGAAACGCCTTGTATCTCTCTGCGCCGGTGCGCAGATAAAAAAGCTGCCCTGCTTGTGCGCAGGGCAGCTTGAATATTCTTAGTAATGTTGCAGCAGGCGATTTTCGCAACTGTGTACCGCCGGTTCCTCTACGCCATTTTTACGCCATTTCTGCGTGGGGATGCGTAGGGAAATAGGAACTTTTATGTTTTGGCTTCATCCGAAAATACCTGTCCTATCAAGCTTTATCAGCATTTGTGCGTTTGCGGAGAGTTTCAGAAACAGGCTCACTTTCGACGATACCTAATTTCATAAAAAGCAAACTCCTTTGCTGTATTTTCGGCATAATATTGTACCATTGCCGCGTGGAAAGTGCAAGCGCGATTCGCAAAAAGGCCAAAAAGGTCAAAAATCGGGAAATTTCCGTCGCGCGCCGTGATTTTTTGGAAAAACTTTGCCCATCATATCCCCCACCCGGCTTGTGGCGGGTGAGAATTTCCCCTATACTACAAATGATTGCATTTTTCGCCGCATCCGACGGCGCGGTGTTTCCCAATTTTTCCCTGAAAAGGAGTTTCCCATGAAAAAAGCGCTGACTCTTCTGCTGTCCCTCGCGATGCTCTTCTCCCTCGCCGCCTGCGGCCGGAGCGGCGGCGACTCGACCGACGACGCGCCGTCCACGCTCGTCTACGGCTCTGCCGACTACACGCGCATCGATCCCGCGATGGACGAGCACTGCGAGATCAACCTGCTGCTCTTCAACGGACTGACCGCGCACGACGGCAATGATCAGATCGTTCCCGCCCTCGCCGAGCGCTGGGACTATGACGAGGCGAACTGCACCTATATTTTCTACCTGCGCGAAGGGGTGAAATGGCACGACGGCGAGCCGTTCACGGCGCAGGACGTCAAATTCACGATCGAAGCCATCATGGACCCCGACAACGGCTCGGAAAACGCGCCGAATTACGAGGATGTACAGGAGATCACCGTGCTCGACGACCACACCGTCTCGTTCCGCCTCGCTGAGCCGAACGCCGCATTTCTGGAGTACATGACGATGGCGATCCTGCCGCAGCATTTGCTCGAGGGCGAGGACATGCAGGAATCCGCCTTTTTCCGCGCCCCCGTCGGCACGGGGCCCTACAAGCTCGAAAGCTGGGACGCCGGCCAGTCCATCGTGCTCGTGCGCAACGAGGACTACTTCTTGGGCGCGCCGAACATCGAGCGCGTCATCTTCAAGATCGTACCCGACGACAATGCGCAGGCGATGCAGCTCGAGTCCGGTGAGATCGACCTTGCGCTGCTCGACCCGAAAAACGCGCAGAACTTCGCGGGCAAGGACGGCTACACCTGCTACGACATGACCACCGCGGACTACCGCGGCATTCTCTTCAACTTCAACAACCCCTACTGGACGGAAAATCGCGACATCATCCCCGCCGTCTGCTACGCCATCGACCGTCAGGCCATTGTCGATTCGGTGCTGCTCGGGCAGGGCATGGCGGCGTACAGCCCGCTCCAGCGCAACGTCTACAATGACGAGACCGTGAACCACTACGACTACGATCCCGCAAAAGCGAAAGAAATTCTCGAATCCGTCGGCTGCACGATGGGCGAAAGCGGCTACTACGAGCGAAACGGCGAGGAGATCGGTTTTGTCATCAGCGTCATGTCCGGCGAGCAGGACCGCATCGACATCGCGCAGGCCGCGGCGCAGCAGCTTAGAGAAGTTGGCATCCACTGCACGGTGGACATCCCCGCGCAGATGGACTGGAGCGGCCAGATGGCATGTCTCATCGGCTGGGGCAGCCCGTTTGACGCCGACGACCACACCTACAAGGTCTTCGGCACGGATAAGGGCGCGAACTACTCGGGCTACTCAAACGCGCTGGTGGACGAATATCTGACGCTCGCGCGCCAGAGCAGCGACAACGCCGTCCGCAAAGAGTATTACAGCAAATTCCTGCACGCGCTTGCGGACGATCCGGCCTACGCCTTTATCTGCTATATCGACGCGAACTATGTTGCCAAATCCACCATCCACGGCATCGATGCGGACACGGTGCTTGGGCATCACGGCGTCGGCATTTTCTGGAACATTCAGGACTGGACGATCGGCGAGTAAACGCCGTTGACATCTTTGACGAGGGGCTGGCTTCAGCCCCTTTGTCTTGCATAAAGAGGGCATTTTTCATGGCAGATTTATTGAACGTCGAGCACCTTTCCGTCAGCTTTTTCACCCCTGCGGGCGAGGTGCAGGCGGTGCGCGACGTGAGCTTTTCGCTGAAAGCGGGCGAGGTGCTCGCCATCGTCGGCGAATCGGGCTGCGGCAAGAGCGCACTGTGCAAGAGCATCCTGCATCTTCTGCCGCAGATGGCAAAAATCAAGTCCGGCAAGATCATCGTAGACGGCACGGACATTACGGCTTACCGCGAGCGCGAAATGACAGCGCTGCGCGGCTCGCTCTTTTCCATGGTGTTCCAGGACCCGATGACCGCGCTTGATCCCACGATGACCGTCGGCGCGCAGATCGCCGAAGCAGTGCTTGCGCACAGGCCAAAGCTCGAAAAGAGCGCCGTAAGAGCGCGCGTGATCGAACTGCTTGAGCTTGTCGGCATCGACCGCGCGCAAGAGCGCATGGAACTCTATCCCCACAGCTTTTCCGGTGGGATGCGCCAGCGCGTGGTGCTGGCCATTGCGCTCGCGGGGAACCCGCGCATTTTATTTGCCGACGAGCCGACGACCGCGCTGGATGTGACCATTCAAGCGCAGATCTTAGATCTGCTGCGCGACGTGCAGCGAAAGCTCGGCACGGCGACGGTGTTTGTCACGCACGACCTCGGCGTCGTCGCGCGCGTCGCCGACCGCGTGGCCGTGATGTACGCGGGCAAGATCATCGAGACCGGCACAGCGGAGGAGATCTTCTACGACCCGCGCCACCCCTATACGTGGGGGCTGCTGCGCTCGCTGCCCGCGCTCTCGCGCGAAAAGGAGACGCTGCCGAGCATCCCCGGCATGCCGCCGACGCTCATTGACCCGCCGCAAGGCGACGCCTTCGCCCCCCGCAATGAATACGCCCTCGCCATCGACTACGAGGAAGCGCCGCCGATGTTCCGCGTCAGCGACACGCACTATGCCGCAACATGGCTGCTCGACGAGCGTGCGCCGAAGATCACCCCGCCGGTGGGAGGTGTGCGATGACAAAACATGACATTCTGCTCGATGTGCAGCACGTGAGCCATGTCTTTCCGCTGACGAAGCAAGTCTCCGTCAAGGCACTGGACGATGTTTCGTTCCAGATTCGCCGCGGGGAAATTTTCGGCCTCGTCGGTGAGTCCGGCTCCGGCAAGTCGACGGCCGCGCGCTACGCGATGGGCATCTTGCAGCCGAGCGGCGGACACATTTTTTATAACGGCGTCGACCTCTGCGACAAGGCCGCCTGCCGCGCGAACAAAAAAATGCTGCAAACCACGCGTCAAATGATCTTTCAGGACTCTGCCTCGAGCCTCGACCCGCGCATGACAGTCTGCGATAGTATCACCGAGCCCATGCGCATCCACCACATCGTCCCGCCGCGCGGCACATACCGCAAGGAGGCCGAGTTCCAGATGTATTATGTCGGCCTTGACAAAGCCTATCTCGACAAGTACCCGTCTGAGCTCTCCGGTGGGCAGCGCCAGCGCGTCGCCATCGCGCGGGCGCTGTGCATGGAGCCGGAGCTTCTGGTGGCGGACGAACCGATCGCGTCGCTGGATGTGTCCATTCAGGCACAGATCGTCAACCTGTTCCGCCATTTGCAGCGCGAGCACGGCTTTTCGTTTCTCTTCATCGCGCATGACCTTGCGATGGTGGAATTCCTCTGCGACCGCGTAGGCGTACTGTACCACGGCAAGCTTGTCGAGGTCGCGCCCGTGCGCGCGCTTTACGACCATCCGCTCCACCCCTACACCAAGGCGCTGCTCGCGGCTATGCCGGTTCCTGACCCGCGCATCGAACGAAACCGCGTATTGCCGGACTTCTCGCCCGGGCAGTTTCCGCTGACCGGCGAGCTTGTCGAGGTCGAACCGGACCATTTCGTCTTGCGGGAAGGGGGCGCGCGATGAAAAAGCCATCGAAGATCCTGTATTTCGGCAAAAAGGCGCTGGCGTTTCTTCTGAGCGTTCTTGTTCTGTCGCTCGCGGTGTTCTATGTCTCACGCCTCGCCCCGGGCGACCCGCTCGTCTCCTACTACGGTGACCGTGCAGAGAAGCTGACGCCGCAGGAGCGCGCGCAGGCGGAGGAAAAGCTCGGCCTCGACGAGCCTATCTTCACGCAGTATGTCCGCTGGGCGCAGAATGCCCTGCGCGGGGATTTCGGCATCTCGTATAAGTACAAAATGCCCGCGGCAGAGGTCATCGCAAGCCGCGCGGGCAACACACTCCTTCTCGGCGGCATCGGTTTTGTGCTGATCTTCACGCTCTCACTCCTGCTTGGGATGCTCTGCGCGCGGCGGGAGGGAACGCTTTTCGACCGCGCGGTCTGCAAGCTCGGCACCATCACGAGCTGCATTCCGGAATTCTGGCTGTCGCTGCTGCTCATTCTGATCTTCGCCATCGAGCTGCGCGTGCTGCCGAGCTCGGGGGCCTACTCCATCGGGCAGCAAAATAACATCGCCGACCGCGCCGCGCACCTCATCCTGCCGCTTGCGGTCGTGGTGCTCGGGCACCTGTGGTACTATGCCTACATGATCCGAAACAGGCTTCTTGACGAGATGCGCGCAGACTATGTGCTGCTCGCCAAGGCCAAGGGGCTAACGCGCCGCGCCGTGATGCTGCGGCACTGCCTGCGAAACACGATGCCAACGTACTTAAGCATCATGGCCATCTCCGTCCCTCACGTGCTGGGCGGGACGTACATTGTCGAAGCCGTGTTTTCCTACCCCGGCCTCGGCACGCTGGCCTATGAGAGCGCGCGATACAAGGACTATAACCTGCTGATGCTGCTGAGCCTGCTCTCCGGTGCGCTCGTCATTCTGTGCAGCATCATCGCACAGACGATCAACGAGCAGATCGACCCGCGCATCCGCGCCGAGCAGGCCGTGCGGGAAGCGGAGGTGCAGCCATGAACGACCGCTTCCAAATCGTCGGCGCGCGACCGCTGCCGGAGGCCGTACCCACGAAAAATAGACATCCCCTGCGCGGCAAGCCTGTCGTCTCCGCTGTGATTTTGTCACTCATCGTGCTCGCGTGCCTTTTCTGCGAACTCATCATGACGAAGAATCCGACGTATCTTGATTTGGCTCACTGCTCCGTTGCGCCGTGCCGCGAATTCCTGTTCGGCACGGACACGATGGGGCGCGACATCTTCTCGATGATCTGGTACGGCGGGCGGCTGTCGCTGTTCATCGGCGTCGGCTCGACCGTCATTTCGACGCTGCTCGCGATTCTATTCGGCGCGGTCAGCGGGCTTGCGTCCAAATGGCTCGACGCGCTGCTGATGCGCCTGGCCGAAATTCTCCTCAGCGTGCCGAATCTGCTGCTCGTCATCTTTTTGCAGGCGATCATCGGCACGCCGAGCGCGTGGAGCATTGCGCTCGTCATCGGCCTCACGAGCTGGACGAGCATCGCCAAGGTCGTGCACACCGAGGTCAGGCAGCTGCGCGCGAGCGAGTATGTCATCGCGGCGAAGTGCATGGGCGGCAGCTTTTTCCACATTCTGCGGGGTCACCTTGCGCCAAATTTCTTCTCGTCCATCCTCTTCATGGTGGTGATGAATGTGCGCAGCGCCATCATCGCCGAATCGACGCTCAGCTTCATGGGCCTCGGCCTGCCCATCGAGGTCGTGACCTGGGGCAGCATGCTCTCGCTCGCGGAAAAGGCGCTGATGACCGACGCGTGGTGGATTCTGCTCATCCCCGGCGCATTTCTGGTCGTGACACTCCTTTGCATCACAAACCTTGGCGACTACCTGCGCAGCCGCACGGGTCGAAAAGAAAGCAACCTGTAAGCAAAAAGAAGGCACGGCCGTTTGGCTGTGCCTTCTTTCTATTTATGGAGTTTACTTCGCGTTCAGGATGTGCATGAACTCTTCGCCCGTGATCGTCTCCTTCTCGTAGAGGTACTGCGCCAGCTCATCGAGCTTCGCGCGGTTCTCGGTGAGGATGTTCACAGCCTTTTCGTGCTGCGCTTTCACCAGCTCCACGACGCGCTGGTCGATCTTCGTCTGCGTTTCGGCGGAGCAAGCGAGCGATGCGTCGCCGCCGAGGTACTGATTGTTGACCGTTTCGAGCGCGACCATGTCGAAATCGTTGCTCATGCCATAGCGCGTGATCATCGCGCGGGCGAGCTTCGTCGCCTGCTCGATATCGTTCGACGCGCCGGTCGTGACGGAGTGGAACACGACCTCCTCCGCGGCGCGGCCACCGGTCAGCGTGGCGATCTTGTTCTCCATCTCGGTTTTGCTCATGAGATAATGGTTGCCCTCTTCGATCTGCATCGTGTAGCCCAGCGCGCCCGAGGTGCGCGGCACAATGGTGATCTTCTGCACGGGGGCGGAGTGCGTCTGCATCGCCGCCACGAGCGCGTGGCCGATCTCGTGGTAGGAGACGATCTTCTTCTCCTCGTCGGTCATGATGGCGTTCTTCTTCTGGTAGCCCGCGATGACGACCTCGATGCTTTCCTCTAAGTCCGCCTGCGTGGCAAAGCGGCGGCCGTCGCGCACGGCGCGCAGCGCCGCTTCGTTCACAATGTTGGCAAGCTCCGCGCCGGAAGCGCCGGAGGCCATGCGCGCGATCTTGTTGAAGTCGACGTCCTCGGCGACCTTGATCTTCTTCGCGTGGACCTGCAAGATAGCCTCGCGTCCCTTGAGGTCGGGCAGCTCCACCGGCACGCGGCGGTCGAAGCGGCCCGGGCGCGTGAGCGCGGGGTCGAGGGATTCGGGGCGGTTCGTGGCGGCGAGAATGATGACGCCGTTGTTGCCCTCAAAGCCGTCCATTTCGGTGAGCAGTTGGTTCAAGGTCTGCTCGCGTTCGTCGTTGCCGCCGTACTGGCCGCCGCTGCGCTTCTGGCCGATGGCGTCGATCTCGTCGATGAAGACGATGCAGGGGGCCTTTTCCTTGGCCTGCTTGAAGAGGTCACGCACCTTGCTTGCACCCATGCCGACGAACATTTCGACAAATTCAGAGCCCGACATCGAGAAGAACGGCACATTCGCCTCGCCGGCGACCGCCTTGGCGAGCATCGTTTTACCGGTTCCCGGAGGGCCGACGAGCAGAATGCCCTTGGGCATTGAGGCACCGATCTCCTGATACTTGCTGGGGTCGTGCAGGTAGTTGACGACCTCGGTGAGGTTCTCCTTGGCCTCATCCTCGCCCGCGACATCGTCAAACTTGATGCCCTCGGCGGACTTGACATACACCTTGGCGTTGGACTTACCCATGTTGAACATCATGGAGTTGCCTCCGCCGCCCATCTTCTCCATCATCTTGCGCGACATATACTGTCCCAGCGCGACAAAGATGATGATGGGCAACACCCAGGCGAGAATGCTGACGAGCGTGGACGTCTGCTCGATCTCCTCACCCGTGGTGGAGACGCCCGCGTCCAAAAGGCGCTGCACCAAACCGTCGTCAGGCACCATCGCCGTCTTGTAGACGGTCTTTTCATCGCTGCTGGTGAAGAGAATGCGGTTGGACTGCTCCTGGATCTCGACCCGGCCGACCTCGCCCTGCTCTGTCATGGTGACGAAAGTGTTGTAGTCGACGTCCTTGATCTGGTGCTCAGAGATCCACGGCATGGCGATGAAGTTGAAGAGCATCACGAGCAGCATCGCGACAAAGTAATAGTACAGCAGCGGCTTTTTCGGGGACTTGACTTCGTTCATGAAAATGCGTTCCTCCGATCATTGAAATTTCCGGCAGGAAGTGCATACAAACGGGAAAAACTGAACGTAGCAAAAAGCCGGAGTTTTTGCTACGCTGAAAGAAGAGACGGGCGGTCGAAACCGCCCGGAACTTAGATTAGTTTGGAGTATAACACGGGAAAATATCCCTGTCCAGTACCCAAGATAAGAGTTTACAGTTTGGATACAAGGAGGTCACAGTTATGAAAAAAGCGACAAAGGCGGCTATATTCGTCACGGCTGCGGCGGCACTCTACGGCGCGGCGGCCTACGGCGTGACGAGAACGCTGATGGACGTCGCGATGAAGCGCGAAGCTCCCAAGGCACTCAAAAATAAGGGCAGCGCCCAGCTCACGGGCGAAAAGCGCGACGAGCCCTACCGTGAGGCGCAGCGCGCCGCCGCGAAAAAGCTTGCGTCTTCGGAAACGGAGACAGTGCTGCTCGAAAACCGCGAGGGCTTGACGCTCGTGGGCCATCTTCGTGAATGCGAAAAGGCCAAGCGCCTTGTGATCGCGTTTCACGGCTGGCGCTCAGCGTGGTACCGCGATTTCGGCCTGCTCGCGGACTTTTTAAGCCGCGAGCAGTGCAGCGTGCTCTATGTGGAGCAGCGCGCGCAGAACGAGAGCGAGGGCGACTACATCGGCTTCGGCCTGACCGAGCGCTACGACTGCGTCGACTGGGCAAACTGGGCAGCCGAACGCTTCCCCGGCCTGCCCGTTTACCTTATGGGCGTGTCGCTCGGCGGGGCGGCCGCAGGCGATATTCTCCCCGCCGCGGTGCACGGCGTGATCGCCGACTCGGCCTACACCTCGCCGCGTGCGATCTGGCAGCACGTGATGGGGAAGAACCTGCATCTTCCTGTCCGCGCAGCGACCGTCATCGCCGACAGCCTGTGCAAAAAGAGACTGAACGCCTCGTCCGGCAGCTACTCCACCGTCGAGGCGCTCAAAAATACCGATGTTCCGATTTTACTGATTCACGGCGAGGACGACCACTTCGTCCCGCTCAAAATGGCGTTTGAAAACCGCGACGCCTGCGCCGCGCCCTGCAAGCTGCTCGTCGTGCCCGGCGCGGACCACGCGATGAGCTACTATATGGGCCGCGGCGCGTACGAGGCCGCCGTGCGCGCCTTCTGGGAGCATTTTGACAAGTGAGGGAATCCCTCACTTGTCCGCTTCTTCCGTTTCAAGGCTTGCAAAGCGCTTGGACGGGCGATAGATCAGCACCGCGCCGCAGATCAGGATCGCCGTTGCGCAAAGGCTGATGGGATAGACCCACATGACGGTCTGGAACGTCATGCTCGTCGGGAAGACGAACTTGACCCACGCGATGCGGATACCGCACACGCCGAGCATCGTCAAAAGTGCGGGCGCGAGCGAAATGCCGAAGCCGCGCAGATACCCGGAGAGTATTTCGTAGATCAGGCAGAAAACATACGCCGGCAGGATCGTCGCAAGGCGAATATAGCCGATGGCAATGACCTCGGGATCGCTGTTGAAAATGGCGAGCAGCGACCTTGCGCTCAGCAGCAGGACAACGACCGAGACAAATGTCGCGATGGCCCCCTCCAAAAAGCTGAGCTGCATCGTCTTCTTGCAGCGCTTGATCTGCCCTGCGCCGTAGTTCTGGCCGACAAAGGTCGTGCAGGCCTGCGAAAACGAGTTGAGCACGTCGTAGGCGAGAATTTCCACATTGAACGCCGCGCTCGACGCCGCGATCGCCACCGTGCCGAGGGTGTTGATGGCCGACTGGATGACGATGTTGGCGAACGAGAACACCGCACTCTGCACGCCCGCGGGGAGGCCGATGCTCAAAATGCGCTTCAAGCTCGCGCCGTCGATGCGCAGCGCTTTCCGCTCCACGCGCACGCATTTATCCGTGCGCGTCAGGCGGACGTAGAGCAGTGCCGCGCTCACGGCGTTGGCCGCCACCGTGGCGATGGCGACGCCGTTGACCGTCATATGCAGCACAATGACGAAAAAGAGGTTTAAGAGCACGTTCAGCACACCGGAGACCGCGAGCGCTGCGAGCGGCACCTTTGTGTCGCCGATGCTGCGGAAGATCGCGGCCTCAAAGTTGTAGAGCAATATCACCGGCATGCCGAGAAGATAAATGCGCAGATACAAAAGCGCATAGGGGAACACGTCCTCCGGCACATTGAGAATACTCAAGAGCGGCGAGGCGATGAGCTGACCAAGCAGCGCGACCGCCGCGCCGCCGCACACAGCGAACACAATGGCCGTGTGCACCGCGCGCTTGACCGCATTGTCGTCGCGGCAGCCGATGGCGTTCGCGATGACGACATTCGCGCCGAGCGCGATGCCGATGAAAAGGTTGACGATGAGGCCGATGATCGGGCCATTCGCGCCCACCGCCGCGACGGCGACTGTGCGCGCATCGCCCGTGAAGTTGCCGACGATGGCGACGTCCGAGGCGTGGAAGAGCTGCTCCAAGATCGCCGTGGCTGCGACCGGCAGGGCAAAGAGCGGCAGCTTATTCCAGATGGAGCCGTGCAGCATGTCGATCTCATGCTTTTTGACTGTAGTTCCCATGATCTCTCTCATTTCTTTCTGTTTTCCGCTTGACCGAGCACCAGTATAGTGCCGCCGCGGCAAAATGGCAAATGTTTTTTGCGTGACCGCCCTGTCAGCATTGACAGGACGGTCGTTTCGCTGTAATATAAGGCCCGCTGACGGCAAATTTCCCAAAAATATGAGGATTTTTTATGGATTATTACCTTTTGACCGATCTGGCCGCGCGCGTCGGCTATCATCTGGCGCTCAGCGGGGCGGAGACGTTCCGCGTCGAAGAGACGATACGCCGCATCATCGGAGCCTACGGCATTGAATGCGAGGCCTTTTCCATCCCCAACTGCGTGATGGTCAGCCTCGAGGCGGCCAACGGCAAGCCTTTGATGGTGATGAAGCGCGTCGGTTTCCACGGCAATGACCTCGAGTCGGTGGAAAAGCTCAACGCGCTCTCGCGCCGCATCTGCGCCGAAACGCCTGACCCGAGCGTCGCCGCGCAGTGGCTCGACGAAACGCTCAAGGGGCGGCGGCACTACTCGGTGCCCGTTTATTACCTGGGCAATTTCTGCGCCGCGGCGGGCTTTTGCCCGGTGTTTGGCGGCACGCTGCGCGACAGCCTGTTCGCGGGCCTTCTGGGCCTCATCATCGGCTTTGTCTCGCGCCAGATGGACAGGCGCGAGACGAACCCGTTTTTCAGCACCATCGTCGAGGCGTTCGCCATGGCGGTGCCGGCATATCTCGCCGCGGGCTTCCATCTGGTCGACTATATCGACTTTGTCATCATCGGCACCTTAATGATCTTGGTCCCCGGCCTTCTCATCACGACCTCCATGCGCGACATCATTTACGGCGATACGAACTCCGGCATCAACCGCATCGTGCAGGTGCTTCTCTCGGCGTTCGCCATCGCGCTCGGCACGGCGGCGGCATGGCGCGTCACGTCCGGCGTATACGGGCTGACGGTCGCGTCCGGCTCAGCGAGCTATCCCGCCTGGGCACAGGCCGTGATGATCTTCGTCGCCTGTACGGGCTTTTTCATCCTCTTCAATGTGCACGACTGGGGCAGCATTCTCTGCGCGCTCGGCGGCGTGTTCACATGGATGACGTACCTGCTCTGCCGTGATCTGGGCATGAGCATTTACAGCATGAATTTCTTTGCCGCCGTCGTCTCGGCGCTGTATTCTGAGCTTATGGCGCGCTCGCGCAAATACCCCGTCACGTCGTACCTCGTCATCTCGCTCCTGCCGCTGGTGCCGGGCGCGGGCATTTACTACACGATGAGCCTCGGCCTGGGCGGCGATGTGCAGGCCGCGGTGCACAAAGGACTTGAGACCGCGGGCGTCGCGGGCAGCATCGCCGTGGCGATCCTGCTGGTGTCCACGATCTTCCGCCTCGTCACCGCGCAGAACGGGAAAAGCAGAAAGTAGTGTTCGAAAAGTAAAAACTGCCGCCCGTTTGGGCGGCAGTTTTTTATTGCAGTGCGTCAATGTAAGCGTTCAGCGCGGCAAAATCGCCGCGGGGATAGGCGTTCAGGTCGCGGTTTTTCGCGTTGATGAGACAGTCGGTCAAAAGAAACACATCCATCCCGACCTCGCGTGCGGCCATGTCCTCGGTCGCGTCGTTGCCGACCATCAGGCACTCCTCTGGCTGCACATGCAGCGTTCGCGCGATCTCGAGATAATAAGCGGGATTTGGCTTGCAAAAGGTCGAATTTTCGTAGGTCGTATAGAGCGCAAAGTCCTCCGGCACAAGGCCCGCCCAGCGGATGCGGTTCTCCGTCGCCATGTGGGGAAAGATCGGATTCGTCGCCAGCGCAACGCGGTAGCCGCACTCTTTGAGCTTATGGACCGTCTCCACCGACGCGGGATTAAAGCCGCAGATGTCGCGCGCGGCGTTGAACTCATTAGCGTAGAAATCCTCGAAAAGGCCCTGGTCGCTTTGGCACTTTTCCTCGCCGTAGATCGCCGCGAACTTCTTCCAGAAGGCCTGCTCGTTCGTGCAGCTGCCGTCGTTTTTGACCATGGCCGCCGTGCCCGACCAAATGGCGTCGACGAGGGATTTGGGCTCGTAGCCGTAGGGCGCGAGCTTTTTGGCGAGGAACTTAAAGTATCCGGTCGTGAACGCCTCCTGATCCATCGGCAGCAGCGTCCCGTCCAGGTCGAATAAAATGGTCGTGATGTTCAATGCGCTTCTCCTGTTCATGTAAAGTAAGTCCATCATAGCCGTTTTTGAGGAGAATGGCAAGAGCCTGGGCAAAGAATGCCCGCTCACTCGCCGCGCTCTTTCAAAAGGTCGATGATCTTCTGAAGGCCGAGAAACGCCATGCCGGTCAAAAATGCGGGAGCCCAGCATCGCAGCGCGTCGGAAAACACGAAATGCCACGAGACGGTGTTCGGCCCCGACGCATAGCCTTGACTGCCGGCGGGCAGGCCGAGCAGGAACCCCACGATCCAAATGACGACCGTGAGCTTGCCGAAAAAGTCGTCGTCCACAAGGCGGCTCACGCCGCCGCTCCTGCGCTTTTGATTCGGGTAAAGCAGCTCGTTCGGATCGGTCGCGAGCGCGTCGCTGATGTGCACCAGCATGTCAAGGTCCGGGTAGGAATTGCCGGTATCACATAGTTAAAGATATTGGTATCATTCAATCAATTTTGCCGATAAAACGGTAGAAGATTTCTACCTCCTGTTCCCGGCTTCCATCCTCACCTTTGACCGCTTCATGGACAACGATTTTTTCAATCAGCGTATTCAAAA
>OBAM01001256.1_pt1 | contig 16879 bp, 16 predicted proteins | sample 1517751 | NCBI WGS metagenome assembly OBAM01 (sample SAMN04571703, study PRJEB22368) | human gut metagenome | biome: human gut; material: stool | host: Homo sapiens | place: Luxembourg | collected 2012-10-18
GGCAGGAGCATTTATCAATCCGTTTACAGCGATACTTTTCTGTCTGGCAGTCGTTTCTACTATGACAGATATGGTTTTTCCATACTTTTCTCTGGTAGGAAGTTCACCGGAAGATTTTGATCCATTAACAGTGGTAATTATTCTGACCATGGTTATGATCTCTGGTACGCTTCGCTTTGTACAGGAATCCAGAAGTGGAAATGCGGCAGAAAAACTGTTGTCCATGATCACTACTACCTGTACTGTCACAAGAAGAGAACAGGAAAAAATCGAGATTCCTATGGACAATCTGGTTGTGGGAGATATCGTACATCTTTCGGCAGGAGACATGATCCCGGCAGATGTCCGTATCCTGGATGCAAACGACTTATTTATCAGTCAGGCAAGCTTAACAGGCGAAAGTGAACCGGTGGAAAAGACACCAAAGGTGTGTGCGCAGAAAGAAAGCATCACTGATTATAGCAACATTGCTTTTATGGGAAGCAATGTAATTTCCGGAAGTGCAACTGCAGTGGTTGTCTGTACCGGAGACCGTACTTTGTTTGGTTCTATGGCATCTGCGATTGCAGGGGAAGCGGTAGAAACCAGCTTTACCAAAGGTGTTAATGCAGTCTCATGGGTTCTGATTCGTTTTATGCTGGTCATGGTCCCACTGGTATTTTTTATTAATGGAATCACAAAAGGAGATTGGCTGGATGCATTTCTGTTCGGTATTTCCATAGCTGTTGGACTGACGCCGGAGATGCTGCCGATGATTGTAACCACCTGCCTTGCAAAAGGTGCTGTTTCCATGAGTAAAAAGCAGACCATTGTGAAAAATCTGAACTCTATCCAGAATTTTGGTGCCATTGATATTCTTTGTACAGATAAAACAGGAACACTGACACAGGACAAGGTTGTGCTGGAATATCATCTAAATGTGAATGGCGAAGATGATACAAGAGTACTGCGCCATGCATACTTAAACAGTTACTTCCAGACAGGTTATAAGAACCTGATGGATCTGGCAATAATTCACAGAACAGAGGAAGAAGAGGCGGCAGATCCAAAGCTTCTCGATCTGTCAGAAAACTATGTGAAGGTAGATGAAATCCCATTTGATTTTACACGTCGTCGTTTGACTACGGTAGTACAGGATAAAAAAGGAAAGACACAGATGGTGACAAAAGGAGCAGTAGAAGAAATGCTTTCCATCTGTTCTTTTGCGGAGTGTGATGGTACTGTGCAACCACTTACAGAAGAGGTTCGTGGGCGTATTTTGAAAACAGTAGATGAACTGAATGACAAAGGATTCCGTGTGCTTGCTATTGCACAAAAAAGCAATCCTTCTCCAGTGGGGGCATTTAGTATAAAAGATGAGTGTGAGATGGTACTGATCGGATATCTGGCATTCCTTGATCCACCAAAGGAGTCTACTGCAAATGCAATCCGGGCATTGAAAGCACACGGCGTAACAACAAAGATTTTGACAGGTGATAATGATAAGGTAACGCGTACAATCTGCAAACAGGTGGGACTTGAAGTACGCAACATGCTTCTGGGATCTGATTTGGATCATATGACAGATGAACAGCTTGCAAAAGCAGTAGAGACAACAGAGGTATTTGCAAAGCTTACACCGGATCAGAAAGCGCGCGTGGTTTCAGTTCTCAGAGAAAATGGTCATACCGTAGGATTCATGGGGGATGGAATCAACGATGCTGCTGCAATGAAAGCTGCTGATATCGGTATCTCCGTAGATACTGCGGTAGATGTGGCAAAAGAATCTGCAGATATCATTTTGCTGGAAAAAGATCTGATGGTTCTTGAAGAGGGAATTATAGAAGGACGTAAAACTTATGCCAACATGATCAAATATATTAAGATGACGGCTTCCTCTAACTTTGGAAATATGTTCTCCGTATTAGCTGCTTCGGCACTGTTACCATTCCTTCCGATGATGAGTGTACATCTGATTTTCCTGAATCTGATCTATGACCTATCTTGTACAGCAATCCCTTGGGATAATGTAGATGAAGAGTTTATTGCAAAGCCACGTAAATGGGATGCTTCCAGTGTAGGAAGTTTTATGATCTGGATTGGACCTACAAGTTCGATTTTTGATTTTACAACTTATATTTTCATGTACTTTGTATTCTGCCCGTTATTTGTATCAAAAGGTATTTTATTCAATGATCTGGCAGCCAATTACAGCGGTGCAGAGCTTGTTGCCATGCAGGCACGGTATATCGGAATGTTCCAGGCAGGATGGTTTGTGGAATCTATGTGGAGCCAGACATTAGTCATTCACATGATTCGTACACCAAAGCTTCCGTTTATCCAAAGCCGTGCATCAGCACCGGTAACATTACTTACCATGACAGGTATTGCAGTTCTGACAGTGATCCCATTTACACCATTTGGAGCTGCACTTGGTTTTGTTGCTTTACCAGCATCATATTTTGCATATCTGATCCCATGTATTCTGCTGTACATGATGCTGGCAACAAGCTTGAAAAAAGCGTATGTCCGCTATTATGGCGAACTGCTCTAGGAGGTAGAAAGAATGAATTGGAAAGAATTATGGATGACCCTTTTTGGAGCTTGTGAATGGCTCGGACTCAATATGGGATTCTGGGTAGCTATGGCTGCTGTGATATTGATCGTAATACTTATGAATGTGGTATTCTGGGGAATAAAGCCAAAGAATAAAAAATAGTATGGTTGAAAATATATGTTTTTTAAAATAATAACAAAAAAAGACAAAAACAATTAGGTAAAACATACAGAGTCAAGAGCGCTGTAAGTGATCAATTAGAATTTATTACAGTTTATGGTGATGCATATTGCAGATCTGGATTTAATAGTACTCTTAATTATTCAATAAATAAGACTTTAAAATCAGGGTATGAGTTTGAATGTCCAAGATTATCTCCACATATATTCAGACATACTTTTGCAACAAGATGTTTGGAGGCAGGTATGTCACCAAATACAGTAAGCTCATTGTTAGGACATGGAACAATTAGAATGACACTTTCTTATGTACACAATAGTCCAGAAAAGTTCAAAGAAGATGCGTCTTTATTGAATAGAATTTAACTGTTTTTTCTGGCATTGAGTTGGTATTAAGAAAATTTAATCTTAAAAAGCGTAGAATCCATGGATATTTTTTTGATGATTCACTACATTCTTGTAAACATTGTCGTTAAATAAAATATTACAAATGTTTAAGTAGAGATACGTCTCAAAAACCTTGAAAATCAAGTTTTTTGAAAAAGTGTCTCTACTTTTTTGTGAATATATGTATTTTTTTTGGTGACAAATAAAATCTTTATAAGAATGTCATGAAATAATGATTAAAGCTTGGAAATTGTTAAATTTTTATTGATTAAACTAACGATAGGTAGCAATATAACTAACATAAGGAAGTGAATGGATATGGAGAGGAAAGAAGAAATTATTCAGGCGACATTTATGTTAGCGTCTAAAAATGGAATAGACAATGTTTCAATGTCACAAATAGCGACGCATTAGGGATAAAGAAACCATCATTGTATAATCATTTCCGTTCGAAGGATGAAATTGCAAAGGCAATGTATGATTATTTAAGAACACAAGCAAAAGAAAAACTAAAAATAACGGATCTTGATTATGGAAAACTTGTCAAAGATAAAAGTCTAGAAGAAGTTTTAAAATTAGCGGTTCATAATTATTGTAAGATGAATACACAAAGTGAAATGTTTTCATTTTATAAAATCATTTATTCAACACGTGCTACAAATTGTATGGCTGCCCAAATTATGTGTGAGGAAACAGAAAAAATGCTTTTAGCAACAAAAAATCTTTTTTATGCATTACAAGTTCATCAAAAAATATTTGTAAAAGACATTGATCAGGCAGCTATCTCTTTTACAATGACAATACATTCTTTGATTGATTATCAATTAGATAGGAAAAGTTGCAGGAACTGGACTAGGAATGTCCATTGTCAAAAAGCTTGTAGATGTAATGAATGGAAGTATTGAGGTTAAACAGAACTAGGTAAGGGAACGAAATTTACCCTGGTTTTACAACATAAGGTTGCTGATAATAATTTTTTTTTGACAAAGACAGATATGTCTTTAGTTGATGAACAACAAATTTTACAAGGGAAACACGTTTTATTGGCTGAAGATAATGATTTGAATGCAGAAATAGCGATAATGATTTTAGAAGCTATGGGATTAATAGTTGAACGTGTTGAAGATGGGATTCAATGTGTGGCTAAAATGGAACAAATGCCTGCTAAAAGCTATGATTTGATTTTAATAGATGTTCAAATGCCTCATATGGATGGTTATAAAGCAACGAAAACAATTAGAGAATTATCTGATGAAGGAAAGGCTCATATTCCAATTGTTGCTTTAACTGCTAATGCTTTTGAAGAAGATAGAAAAATGGCAATTTCAAAAGGAATGAATGATCATATTGCTAAACAAATTGATGTAAAAAAGGTTGAGGAAGTTATTATTTCTGTTTTAAAATAATATTTTCAATAAAAAGAAAAAGGGTGTTATTTATCTAAAATCACATATTCTTCTCTTTTTTAGATATATTCATTGAATTTTTCTGCTTCTTTTTTTAAAATAAAACCATATCGAGGGGAAAAACATGCAAAATAGTAAAATAACAATGAAAGAACTTTTATATAAAATGGCTTGTTATCAAGAACTATATCCAAATGTACATCTTTTTGAAAAAACAGATTTAAATCAAATGAACTCTAATTTTTTAAGCAATACAATAGAAGCATTTCGTTTAAAAAAAGATTGTACAAAATTAGAATATTGCAAAGATAAACTTTATCATGTCATTTCTAAATACTATGTTGTAGATCAAAAAGAATATGTAATGGAAATTATTTGTTGTTTAGACGAACAACTAGAGCTATCGCGACAAGAAAATAGCAGTCTTATTTTAAAGTATTTGGGTAAACACGATGATTTTTATTTAGATGTATTAACAGGTGCTTATAATAGACGTTTTTATGAAGAAAAAATAAAACATCAAACAACTCCTGCAGGAATTGTTATGCTCGATGTGGATGATTTTAAGATTTATAATGATACATTTAGTCATGATTTCGGAGATAGGGTTCTTAAAATGATTGTTGAACATATTAAGAATTCACTTAGAAATCAAGACAAACTTATTCGCTATGGTGGAGATGAATTCATTATTTATTTGCCAAATATTGAAAAAGAAGATCTTTATTTAATTATGCAAAATATTTTAAAAAATATTCATCATGCAACAATCAAAGGGTATGAAAGTGTTCAATTTTCTATGAGTGCAGGGATTACAATGTATCAAACAGGGACAATTGAAGAAGCAGTTTCTTTGGCAGATCATTTATTATACCATGCTAAAAGAAAAAAGAATTGTATATTTACAGAATTAGATCATCAGTATTATTCTGATAGAAATGATACTAAACAAGCAATTCTTATTGTTGATGATTCTGAGTTAAATCGTGCAATTCTTTATGAAATATTAAAAGATGATTTTTATTTATTGGAAGCTACAAATGGGCAAGAATGTATTGACTATATTAAACAATATGGTTCGGGAATTTCTTTGATTTTATTGGATATTATTATGCCTGAAATTGATGGCTTTGATGTTTTACAATGGATGGAACAAGAAAAATGGTTAGATGATATACCTGTTATTTTAATTTCAAGTGAAGATTCAGCAAATATCATTAATAAAGGTTTTGTGATGGGAGCATCTGATTACATTAAAAGACCTTTTGATTATCGAATTGTTTATCGACGTGTTTATAATATAATTAAACTCTACGCTAAACAAAAAAGATTAATGGATTTATTAAAAAAACAAGTAGAAAAGAACTAAACGTTATTAATGATTTTATCGTATTGAATTTGGAAAATATATTTGATTTTTATCATAATGTTTTTATGGACAGGATAAACATCACAGTGGTCAAACTTTAAGGTTTATCCTTTTTTCTGTAAATTATTTTGATTTTAAGAAGATGATATAACATTTGTGAAAATAATAGAATAGTTAAAAAAGTTGATAACCAACAGAAAAAGCCAAAAGTTGATTTCCTGAGTTATTTGTAGCTCAAGAAATCCTCAAGTTTTTCAATTGATTGAATTATAGCGATGCTATAATTTTTTTTATTAAAATCTTTGTTTAAATATGGTAAAATATTTTAAAGGAAGTTGGTGACGATATGAAAAGAAAAGCAATTTATAAACTTTCTTTTAAAGAATATTTAAAAGCAATAATGATTTTTATTGTTTTTATAATGATTTGTTCTATTTCGTTTTTCTTTTATATAAAAAAAGATATAGAAAATGAATCTGTTAATAAAGTGGTTGTTAAGACAGAAAAACAAACTGAAAGTTTAAAACAGTATATAGATATTCAATATCGATATCTTGAAGGTATTGGTAATCATATAAGTCAGCAAGATTTATTTTGCGAAGATAATATAAATTTAATTCGTTCCATTAAAGAATATACAAAATTAGAAAATGTTGGAATTATTGATAAAAATGGAGAAAGCCATTATGATAATGGTGCCGTAAAGAATGTAAGTCATCGTGAATATTTTCAAGAAGCACTAAAGGGAAATAGAGTCTTAAGTGCTCCACTTGAAAGTGTTATTGCAGGGAAGACACGTGTTATTATAGCGGTACCTATTTATGATCAACAAAAAGAAATTGTAGGAGTTATAGGTGGTAGCTATGATATCGGGGATCTAAATAAAATTGTTTTTAGAGGTATTTATGATGGAAAAGGATCGGCCTTTCTTGTTTCTAAAGAAGGGCAGTTGATTACTTATGATAATGCTGTTAAAAATAAAGATTTTTTAGCTTCTGAAAGTATTTATAGTTATTTTGCTGAATACAATGTTTTATCTCCGGATGATCTTCAAAGTTTAAAACAAAAATTTATTAAACAAGAAAAAGGTTATATGACTTTAAATCATAATAATAAAACATCTTATATGGCTTATTATCCATTAAAAATCAATGATTGGATCATGTGTTATAACATTGATGCAGATGTAGCACAGGAATCTTATACATTTATCATTTATGCTGAATATTTACTTTTTGCTTTATTTGTTTTTGCGTTAGTGATTTTGTTATTTACAATTTATAAAGTAAACAATAAACATCAAAAAAGATTATTAGAATTTACACGTATCGATGCATTAACAGGTATAAAAAATAAGGAAACATTGCAAAATGAAATTAGTACATATTTAAAAAATGACTCTTCTCAACAATTAGGGGCACTTTTTATGATCGATGTTGATAATTTTAAAACAGTAAATGATTTAAATGGCCATGTTATTGGTGATGAAGTTTTAAAAAACTTTGGCTCAATTTTAAAAGAGTCTTTTACAATAGAGGATATTGTAGGGCGTGCAGGTGGTGATGAATTTATTGTTTTTGTTAAAGATATTCAAGAGCATGGAAATGCGATAAATAAAGCCCAAGAAATATGTCAAAAGATAAGAAATATTGAAATTGACAATTTTAAAGGAACAATTTCTTGTAGTATTGGGATTGCCTTTTATCCTGAACATGGAATAACATTTAAAGGCTTGTATAATTTAGCTGATCAGGCTTTGTATCAAACAAAGAATCAAGGTAGAAATGGTTATACATGTTATACAAAATAATAAATTATAGATAAAAACTATCAAATTGATAATTTTTATCTATTTTTATTTATATAAATAGAAATGTATACTGTAGAACTAAGGGAGAGAAGAAAATGAAAAAATCTTATGTATATTTATTGACAACATTTATGTTATGGGGAAGTTTATATGTTGTCAGCCAATTTGTTTTAGGAAAGATTCCTACGTTTACAGTAGCAATGTTTCGCTATTTAATTGCTTTTATAGCATTAAGTTTAATCTCGTTAAAAAGTGAAAAAGAAAAAATAGAAAAAAGTGATTATAAATATTTCTTTATTATGGGATTTATTGGTTATTTTATTTCTGTTGATTGTCAACTTTTAGGAACTAAGATTGCCGGTGGATCAATGGCTTCACTTATTAATTCATTAAATCCAGTGATTATTAGTGTGATGGCAATGATTATTTTAAATGAAAAATTAGAAATGAATAAAATTGTTGGTATTGTATTATCGTTGGCTGGGGTTTATATGATTATAGGTACAGGAGCTAATATTCAGTTTTTAGGAGTTCTTATTTCTTTTATTGCAGTTATTGGTTGGGCTTTTATGTCTGTTATTTCAAGAAAGATTTCTAATAAATATAGTGCATTAACACTTACAAAAGTATCAATGTTGATTGCAACAATTTGTAATATCCCCGTGTCATTTTTAGAAGTACAAATGACACATCCTCTTATTCAAGTAGATTTGGGTGCTGTTTTAGGACTTGTTTATATGGGAGTTGTTTGTACGGCATTTACGAATATTTTATGGAATAAAAGTTTATCATTATTGCCTGCTAATACTTGTAGTGCTTTTTATCCAATTCAAACATTAACTTCTTCATTTTTAGGAGTTGTTGTTTTTCATGAGGTTTTGACAACTTCATTTGTATTGGGATCAGCTTTTATTATCGTTGGTGTTTTAATTAGCTTATTATTTAAAAAACGTACTCGAAAAGAAAAAGAAGTCCTAGTATAATCATATTAGGTGATACACATGAATTTATATCAATTACGTTATTTTACAACATTAGCACAAGAAGAACATTATACAAAAGCAGCTTTAAAATTACATATTACTCAACCGAGTTTAACGCATGCCATTCATTTATTGGAAGATGAACTAGATGTTGCGTTGTTTGAAAAAAAGGGAAGAAATGTTGTTCTAACAAAGTATGGAAAACTTTTTTTAAAAGAAATCGAGCCAATTCTTAATCGTTTAGATGATTCTATAGAAAATATTAAACAAATTTCAAAAGGAAAAGAAACTTTAAATATTGGTTTTGTAAGAAGACTAGGGATGAGCTATATTCCCCAACTGATTTCTTCTTTTCAAAATGAAAATGTGACCTTTCAATGCCATAGTGGTTTTTCTTATGATCTTATTCATGATTTAAAGAAAAATGATTTAGATATTGTTTTTTGTTCCTATGTAGATGATCAAGATATATTTTTTAAACCTGTTATAACACAAGAGTTTTATGTAATCGTCAGTTTTAATCATCCACTTGCTAAAAATGATGAAATTGATTTAAAACAAATAGAAGATCTACCTTTTATTACTTTTACTAAAAATAGTGGAATTCGTCCAATGATCGATCATCTTTTAGAAAAGGCAAAAATACATCCTCATATATCAATGGAATTAGAGGAAGATGAAGTTGTTGGTGGTTTTGTAGGTCATGATTTAGGGGTAGCGATTGTTCCTGATATGGCAGTTTATGATTTGTTGCCAATCAAAAAAATAAAAATTAAAGATATAGATGAAAAACAAACATTTTATATGGCTTATTTAAAGAATACGCAAAAATCAAAAGCATTTCTTGAATTTATTGAGCATGTAAATTGTGATGTATTGTAGAAAAACAAGTCTTTTTTCTAAAATGGAAAGAGATTTTTTTTAATTGATTAAAAATGATACACTATCATTTGTAGTAGAGAAAGTCGTATGGAATATAAACTAATAGTTTTTGATATGGATGGAACATTATTAAATTCTAATAAACAAATTTCAAAGAAAACTCAAGAAGCAATTGCTAGAGCAGTTGCGCATAATAAAATTATGATTTTAAATACAGGAAGAAACCCTGCAGAGCTTGAAGAATTTTATGATATTTTACCAGGTGTTCGTTATTTAAATTGTATCTCAGGCGCACTTGTTTATGATTTAAAAGAAAAGAAAGCCTTATATCAAAAAAGTTTTGATGAAGATATTTTGAAAAATATTTATTAAAAGAGTAACGGAAGTTACTTTTTTTATGCTAGGATAAAAACAAAGGAAGTGTTTAAGATGTTTAAAAAACAAAATAACATGACGGTCATGGATTTTACAGGAATTTATGAAAATGAAAAGTTTTATAAACATAAAAATATTAGATGGCTTGATTTACATGAATTACAAGGTGTTTATGGTTATTGTAGTCAAGAAGCAAGAAGAACAATAGAAGCTAAAATAAGTAATCTATCTCCTGAAGGTATACATTTTATAGATTCTGGTAATTTTCATTATGTTAGTGAGTTTTGGATAGAAAAAATGGAACATGATTTTATTTTAGTTGTTTTTGATCATCATAGTGATATGATGCAACCGATGTTTGATGATATTTTAAGCTGTGGATCTTGGATTTTAAATAGTTTAGAAAATAATAAATATTTAAAAAAAGTGATTTTAATAGGTATTGATGAAAAACAGGTTTCATTGATTAAACGTCAAGATAAGGTTCTCTATTTAACAGATGATGATTTAGAAAATAGAGAAGTGTGGAAAAAAGTTGATGATTTATTACGTCAATATCCTTTATATATTTCAATTGATAAAGATGTTTTGAGTCAAAATGTTATTCAAACAGATTGGGATCAAGGTTCTATGCAACTCATGGAATTTAAAATATTACTCGCTTATTTATTTAAAAACAGTCAAACAATTGGAATTGATATTTGTGGAGAATGTGCTAATGAAGTAGGACAATTAAATGAAATTAAAGAAGATGATGCTTTTAATGAAAAAATACTTTCCTTTTTAAAAAAAGAAGAGGATTAAGTAAAAAGTCTTAATCCTCTTTTAAAGTATTATGAAACATATTTAAAAGTAATTCTACAAAGATTACAACAATCGATTGTAAATCAACAATTGATTGTTTTGATAAAGTATATCCTGGAAGAATAAGTGTATTTTCAATTAATAATTTAGGCTTTGGATTTAAAGTAATTATATACGTATTTTTAGAGGCGTTTGTAAGGTCAAAAAAACGAGAAACATTATTTTGATTACCTTCAATAGAAAAATAAATCAAAAGGTCATCTTCATGAATTGTATTATAAAGATGACTTGCTTGCATATAATCATAAGCAAAATAAGTATTAATACCTAAATCTTGTAATCCTAAAACTAAATGCTTTGCTGGTAAAGATGAATAATGAACACCAATGATATAGATGTTTTTGGTGTTTTTTATTTGTTTAATAAGTTGGTTGAGCTTATTTTGATCAATGTTATTGAATTGACGAATGACTGATAAATATTTAGATGTTAATTCATCAAATAGATTTTCAGAATTTACTTCAACATGTTCTTGATGCAAATAATGAAGCATGTCAAAACGAAAATCTTTATAACCTTTATAACCTAAAACTTGACAAAATCTTAAAATTCCAGAAGTTGAAACTTGACATAGTTCAGCAATTTTAGTAATCGTCGCTGTTTCAATAGCTGTAGGGTTTTGAACAATATAATCGTAAACTTTACGTTCTGTTTTAGAAAAATCATTTTTATGTAAGTGGATGGTTTCCATTAAGTTCATAGTCTCACCTCATGTTTATTTTATATAAAAATGATAAAATTGTCAAAATAATATGTAACTATTGACAAAAGAAAATAATAAGATTATGATTTGCTTGTAAAAATTATCAAAATAAAATGTAAAAAGTTACAAGGAGACTATTATGAAACAATTACCAGAAGGATTTTTATGGGGTGGCGCAACTGCTGATTTCCAATATGAAGGAGGATTCAATGAAGGAGGAAGAGGACTTTTGAAACAGATGGATCAATGGAAAATCCAAGACATCATACATTTCAAATGCCTGATGGAACAATTTTAAAACCAAGAAGTTCATTTTCCTATGCTGATCCTGTTCCTAATGAAGCAAAGCCAGTTTTTTTAGATGATGAATATTATCCAAGTCATCAAGCGGTTGATTTTTATCATCATTATAAAGAAGATATTGCTTTAATGGCAGAAATGGGATTTAATGTTTTCCGTTTTAGTATTTGTTGGAGTCGTATTTATCCTTTGGGAGACGAAGAAACACCTAATGAAGAAGGATTAAAATTTTATGATGAAGTTATTTCGGAACTTGAAAAACATCATATGGAACCACTTATTACTATTTGTCATGATGAAATGCCAATGCACTTAGCTTTAAAATATGGTGGATGGTCAAATCGTTTTGTTATTGATTGTTATGTAAAATATTGTAAAACACTCTTTGAAAGATATGGAAAACGATGTAAATATTGGTTGACATTTAATGAAATCAATGCTGTTAGAGGATTTGGGCCATGTGGAACAAAAGAAAGTGATGGAAAAGTGAGATATCAAGCAGATCATCATATGTTTGTTGCTAGTGCTAAAGCTGTTATTTTAGGACATCAAATGATGCCAGGTAGCATGTTTGGAACAATGTATGCAATGAGTGAACTTTATCCAGCAACGTGTAAACCAGAAGATATGTTTAAACGTCTTCAAGCAAGAAGAGAAAACTGGTATTTTATTGATACGATGGCAAGAGGTTATTATCATCCTTATGCTAAAAGTGTGTGGAAACATCATGGCTTTGATTCATTAGAAATCACAGAAGAAGATAAAGAAATTTTAAAAGAAGGACAATTAGACTTTGTTTCATTTTCTTATTATCGTTCAAATACAGTAAAAAAAGATGATCCATGGTTTAATGTTGGAGGTTCTTCAAATCCTTATTTGGAAAATACACCTTGGGGATGGCCTGTTGATCCACTTGGGCTTAGACATTGTATGAATGAAATTTATGATCGTATTCAAAAACCAATTTTTATCGTAGAAAATGGTATGGGAGCTATTGATCAAGCAGATGAAAATGGATATGTTGAAGATGATTATCGTATTGATTACTTACAAAAACATTTATCAGCTATGGCTGATGCGATTAATGAAGATGGTGTTGAATGTTTAGGATATACGATGTGGGCACCAATTGATCTTGTTTCTTTATCAACTGGAGAAATGAAAAAACGTTATGGATTTATTTATGTTGATATGGATGATAAAGGAAATGGAACTTTAAAACGTACAAAGAAAAAATCATTTAATTGGATGAAACATATTATTGAAACAAATGGGAAAGCCCTTGATGAAAAGCTCTAGCAATCAGCTAGAGTTCTTTTCATTATTGACACTTCTTTATAATTCCTATAATATTAGTAGGAAAAGAGAGGTACCTTATGATTTATTTAGACTATGCAGCCAATACACCAATAGAAAAAGAAGTACTTGATACGTATTATCAAGCAACCATGAAATATTTTGCTAATCCTAATGCAAGTCATACACTAGGATTACAAGCAAAAGAAGTTATTGATCAAACAACAAAGCACATTGCTGAACAATTACATGTCTTACCTGAAGAAATCATTTATACATCAGGAGCTAGTGAAGCCAATAACCTTGCAATCAAAGGTATTTTAGAAAGATATAAACATCGAGGTAAACATGTTTTAATTTCACCTTTAGAACATAATTCAATTTTATCAAGTCTTACAAAAATGCAAGAAAATGGTTTTATTGTTGAAATGATTCCTTTAAAAGAAGATGGACAAGTCAATGTTGAAAAAATGAAATCAATGATTCAAGAAGATACGATTTTAGTAAGTGTTTGTAGTGTGGATAGTGAACTTGGAATTAGACAACCGATTGAAGAAATTGGAGAAGTTTTAAAAGATTATAAATATTGTTTTTTTCATAGTGATGCTTCTCAAGCAATTGGTAAAGTAGTTATTGATTATCAAAATGTTGATTTGATTACTATTGCACCTCATAAGTTTTATGGTATGTTGGGAACTGGTATGTTAATTAAAAAGAAAAAAGTTGGTTTAAAAACACAAATTGATGGGGGAAAGTCAACAACTGTTTTTAGAAGTGGAACGCCTGAACTGGCACATATTGTATCGATTGAAAAAGCTTTAGAGATTGCTCTTTCCAAACAACAAGAACGAGAAATTTATGTAAAATCAATCAATCATCAAATGCTTGAACAATTAAAACAATATGATCAAGTATTAATAAATCGTACAAAATATTCTTTACCTCATGTTATTAATATTTCCTTAAAAGGAATGAAAGCTACAAAATTTGCACAAATGCTCGATCAACAAGGTATCTATATTTCTACTAAAACTTCATGTTGTCCTGTAGAAACACCTTCTAAAATGGTTTATGCGCTTTATCAAGATCGTCAAAGAGCGATGTCTTCTTTTAGAATTAGTTTATCGCATTTAACAACAGAAAAAGAAGTTCAAGATTTTCTAAAAATCTTTGATCAATGTTACAAGGAGTGCTTTGGAAATGGAAAAATATAAAGAAATAGAAAGAAGTATCATAAAAACATATCGTAAAGAAATTTGGTCTAAATTTATAAAAGCTGTTAAAAATTATCAACTTATCCAAGAAAATGATAAAATTATGGTTTGTATTAGCGGTGGAAAAGATTCTTTTTTAATGGCTAAGTGTATTCAAGAATTACAAAGACATGGGCGTGTTCCTTTTGAAGCTCATTATGTTGTGATGGATCCAGGATATAACAGTTATAATCGTGATTTTATGGAAGATAATGCAGATTTATTGAATGTACCTATTAAAATCTTTGAAAGTAATATTTTTGATGTGGTTTCAACAGTTGATAAAAGTCCATGTTATTTATGTGCAAAGATGAGAAGGGGCTATCTTTATAGTAAAGCACAAGAGTTAGGATGTAATAAAATTGCTTTAGGACATCACTTTGATGATGTGATTGAAACAATACTTCTTTCGATGTTTTATGGTTCTGAAATCAAAACGATGATGCCTAAATTACATAGTGAAAACTTTGAGGGATTAGAGCTTATTCGCCCTTTATATTTAGTAAAAGAAGAAAGTATTATTTCTTGGCGTAAACATAATGATTTGACTTTTATCAATTGTGCATGTCGTTTTACTGAAGGATGTTTTTTAATTAATGATGGAACAAGTAAAAGAAAAGAAGTCAAAGAACTCATTAAAACAATGAAACAAGTAAACCTAAATGTTGATCAAAATATTTTTAAAGCTTTAGATAATGTTAATTTAGATTGTATTTTAGGAACGAAAAAGGATAAAGTTTACCATAGCTTTTTAGAGGATTATGAAAAATAAAGAAATTATAAAAAAAGCTTTTGAAAAATCGATACCTATTATGTGTAGTTATCTTTTTGTATCGATTGCTTATGGAGTGATGATGAACGAAGCGGGCTTTTCTTGGTATGTAGCATTACTTGTGAGTTTTTTGATTTATACGGGTGCTTTTCAATTTCTTTTGATTACTTTATTAAGTGGGGGAACTTCTTTACTTACAATTGGTGTTACAGCTCTTTTAATGAATAGCCGACAACTTTTTTATAGTTTATCTTTTATAGATGTTTTTAATAAAATGAAGCAAAAATGGTATATGATTTTTACCATGACTGATGAAACTTATGCGGTTAATTGTAATCTAGAAGATCAAGATAAAGAACAAGTTATGTTTTATATCGCACTTTTTTCAAGATGTTATTGGCTTATTGGAACTGTTTTAGGAGCGGTACTTGGTAATTTGATTCCGTTTGATTTAACAGGAATTGATTTTTGTATGACAGCCTTGTTTATTATTATTTTTATGGATCAATTAGAGAAAAATAAAGATCATTTTCCTGCTGTTGTAGGAATTGTTATCGCTATTATTTGTTTGATTGTTTTTGGCAGTCAAAACTTTATGTTACCTTCATTGATTATTTCTTCAATGATTTTACTTGTTAAACAAGGAGGAACATCTTATGAATAGTTATGTACTTTCAGCAATTATTCTTTCTGCTTTAATTACTTTTTTATTAAGAGCTTTTCCTTTTCTTTTATTTAAAGAAAAAGAACTTCCTAAATGGTTAGAAAAACTAGAAAAGCATTTACCAATGACTATTATGGCAGTTCTTATTGTTTATTGTCTAAAAGATTTAAAAACGCAATTAACAACACTTTTTATTCCTTATCTTTTAGCGTGTTTAACAGTTGTTTTTACTTATAAATGGAAAAAGAATACTTTTTTAAGTATTATTTTATCAACTCTTGTTTACATGATTTTTATCCGTCTGTAGTTTGTTAAAAATATCACAAGCTATAGATTTTTTATTTTGGTAGTGCTATAATTATATTAACACTTAAAAATTGTATTTAAGGAGGAAATATAAATGGGATTTTTAACAGGTAAAACAGCAATTATTACAGGAGCAGGACGTGCTGTCTTAGAAGATGGAAGTTGTGGTTCTATTGGTTATGGAATTGCGACAGCTTATGCTAAAGAAGGAGCTAATCTTGTCATTACAGGACGTAATGTTAAAAAATTAGAAGCTGCTAAAGAAGAATTAGAAAGATTATATGGTATCAAAGTTTTAACAGTTCAAGCAGATGTCAATGCTGGTGCTGATAATGAAGCCGTTGTTAACAATGTTGTTAAACAAGCAATGGATACTTATGGAAGAATCGATGTTTTGATCAATAATGCGCAAGCATCAGCATCAGGAGTAACATTAGCTGATCATACAACAGAACAATTTGATCTAGCAATGTATTCAGGACTCTATGCAGCCTTCTATTATATGAAAGCATGTTATCCATATTTAAAAGAAACAAAAGGATCAGTTGTCAACTTTGCTTCAGGAGCAGGATTATTTGGAAACTATGGACAATGTTCATATGCTGCTGCCAAAGAAGGAATCCGTGGATTAACACGTGTAGCTGCTAATGAATGGGCAAAAGATGGAATCAATGTCAATGTGGTATGTCCTTTAGCTTGGACGGCACAATTAGAACAATTTGAAAAAGCATATCCAGAAGCCTTCAAAGCAAATGTTAAAACACCACCAATAGGACATTTTGGAAATAATGAAT
>OBAM01001266.1_pt1 | contig 16790 bp, 15 predicted proteins | sample 1517751 | NCBI WGS metagenome assembly OBAM01 (sample SAMN04571703, study PRJEB22368) | human gut metagenome | biome: human gut; material: stool | host: Homo sapiens | place: Luxembourg | collected 2012-10-18
AGTTTTCGGATTTGAATCTATGCCCAATTAACAACCGTCAGGGAATTGTAATTGATGGTGAAGGTTCAAAGGTTATTTGCAAAGACTAAGTGGTTCTTTTTGTTTTGCTGGCGCTTTGCGGGATGGTGTGGTATACTCAGCTCAATAAATCAAACTCTGGAGAATGACTATGCAAAAGATCCGTACTGCCACCTTTGAAGATCTGGATGCCATTGCCGCCGTGGAGGCGGCCTGCTTTCCGGCTGCGGAGGCGGCCACAAAAGAAGAATTTGCCGGGCGGCTGACCCATTATGCCGACCACTTCTGGCTGCTGTTCGAGGACGAGAAGCTCGTCTCCTTTGTGGACGGCTTTGTGACCGATACCCCCGACCTGACAGACGAGATGTACGCCGACGCTTCCCTGCACGATGCCCATGGGGCGTGGCAGATGATCTTTGGGGTGAACACCCTGCCCGAATACCGGAAGCAGGGCCTGGCCGGGCAGCTGCTCCGCCGGGCCATCGCCGATGCAAAGGCTCAGGGCCGCAGGGGGCTGGTGCTCACCTGCAAGGACAGGCTCGTGCACTATTACGCCGGCTTCGGCTTTGTCAGCGAAGGCGTTTCCGGCTCCACCCACGGCGGCGTGGTGTGGTACCAGATGCGGCTGACCTTCTGAACTTCCTACAAAAAGCAGCGCCCCCGCCTGCCGGAAACACCGGTGAGCGGGGGCGCTTTGCATTTGCTGGGAGGATATGGTCTACCTGCACCACTGGGCAAACTCTGCGTCTGTGCACTTGACGTAGTGGCTGCCCGGAGATCTGACACGACGCGACCGAGAGACTCACAGACAAAAAAGGAGCCCGCTGTACGAACACAACGGGCTCCTCTTGGTTCTGATCTTACTTCGCGTACTCGATGGCGCGGCTCTCGCGGATGACGTTGACCTTGATCTGGCCGGGATAATCGAGGGTATCCTCGATCTTCTTGGCGATCTGGCGGGCCAGCAGGATGACCTGATCATCGCTGATGACATCGGGCTTGACCATGATGCGGACTTCGCGGCCGGCCTGAACGGCAAAGGCCTGCTCCACACCCTCAAAGCTGGAAGAGATCTCCTCCAGATTTTCCAGACGCTTGACATAGCTCTCCACGTTCTCGCGGCGGGCACCGGGACGTGCGGCGCTGATGGCATCGCAGGCCTGAATGATAAAGGCCAGCGGGGTCTTGGGCTCCACATCGCCGTGGTGGGCCTCAATGGCATGGATGATCTGGGTATTTTCCTTGTACTTGCGGCAGATATCCACACCGATCTGGACATGGCTGCCCTCGATCTCATGGTCAAGGGCCTTGCCGATATCATGCAGCAGACCGGCACGGCGGGCCAGCGTGACGTTCACGCCCATCTCGCCTGCCAGCAGACCGGCCAGCCAGGCCACCTCCATGCTGTGGGTCAGAGCGTTCTGGCCAAAGCTGGTGCGGTACTTCAGGCGGCCGATGAGCTTGATGAGGTCGGGGTGCAGGCCGTGGATGCCAAGTTCCATCACGGCGCGCTCGCCCTCCCGCTTCATCTGCAGCTCAAGGTCGTGGCGGCACTTCTCCACCGTCTCCTCAATGCGGGCGGGGTGGATGCGGCCATCACCGATCAGGCGCTCCAGCGTCATGCGGGCAACCTCGCGGCGGGTCTGGTCAAAGGAGGACAGGGTGATGGCCTCCGGGGTATCATCGATGATAAGATCCACGCCGGTGGCAGTTTCCAGCGCGCGGATGTTGCGGCCCTCACGGCCGATGATACGGCCCTTCATCTCGTCGCTGGGCAGGGGCACCACGCTGACGGTGGTCTCGCTGCAGTGGTCAGCGGCGCAGCGGCTGATGGCCTGACCGATCATGTTGCGGGCGATGTTATCGCAGTTTTCCTTCAGGTCGGTCTCGTAGGCAGCCACACGGACAGCCTTCTCGTGGGTGAGCTCCTCGTCCACCTTGTGCAGCAGCACTTCGCGGGCATCTTCCTGGCTCAGGCCCGCCAGGGTCTCCAGGCGCTCCATCTCCTTGGCACGGATGGCATCCACCTCAGCCAGACGGCTGTCGGCCTCCTCGTGCTTTTTCTTGAGCTCTTCTTCCTTCTTTTCCAGGGCTTCGGTCTTGCGGTCCAGCGCATTTTCCTTCTGGTCAATGCGGTTCTCCTGGCGGCTGATCTCAGCACGGCGCTGCTTGATCTCCTTGTCGGCCTCTGCTTTCTGGGCATCGACCTCGGCTTTCAGGCGGAAAGCCTCGTCCTTGGCTTCCAGAACAGCTTCTTTTCGTTTTTGGTCAGCGGTCTTGATTGCTTCGTTCACCAGGCGGGTAGCCTCGGCTTCTGCGCTGCCGATCTGTGCCTCGGCGGTCTTTTTACGGTTGTTGTAACCAATAAAATAACCCGCGCCGGCAGCAACAGCAGCAACCACGACCACGATCAACAGAATGATCGGGGACATCGTGTTCACTCTCCTTACAATTAAAGTTCAAAAACAACTAAAATCTGGAGACGCTGCCGCGCAAGGCGTGGGTCAACAATACAAAATCAAGCTCTCAACAACAAAACAGACAGCAGCACCGCACAAAAAGGGCATGTTCGCCCCTGCGGCCTGATGCAGCTTTTTTATCTACAAGGTTTTCATATAAAAACGGGCAGATGAAGCCCCATTGAACTTTGGTTGCGGAAGATCCCTGCACGCAGCGTCATGGATTCCATACTACTTCTTATATTACGAAACATTTGGTACAATGTCAAGTAAAGTGAAAGGAATTTTCTAAAAAAACAGCCATTATTCCAGATACATCCGCCGCAGCCGCATCAGACGGGCGGGGGTCAGGCCGTATTCGGCTTCAAGATAGGCATCGGTGGTGCCATACTCTTTGCGGATGGTGTCCAACACAAAGGGGGCAGACTCCGGGTGGACACCGGCAATGCCCTGATAGAACTGCTTCTGTTGGGGGTGCGCCTCGATCTCCTCGGCATGGGCGGCCCAGATCTTTTCCAGCTCCGGGCGGCGGCAGACATTGGTCCGTACAAAATCCTGACAGATCGTTTCATCGGAAGCACCCAGCGCCAGCAGGATGAGGATGGCCGCCACGCCGGTGCGGTCTTTCCCGCCAGAGCAGTGGAACAGGATCGGCGTTTCGCCCGCCTCCAGCGCCCGGAACAGCTCCTTGTATGCCTTATTGCGGAAGATCATCTGCTCATACATGGCATCGGCGAGGTTATGCTCCTCATCCTTCTTGCCCTTGAGCAGCTTTTCAATGTCCCCGGGAGAGAAAGAGATCTCGCTTCCGTCCGGGTGGCAAAGCCCGCAGATGCGCACCAGCCGCGCGCCATCGGGCACATAGTCGGGCTGCTCCGCTGCCTCGGACTCGCTGCGCAGGTCCAGGATGAGCCGCAGGCCCAGGCTGTCCAGCAGCTTACGGTCAGCTGCCCCGGTCAGCAGTCCCGTGGGAATGCCGCGGTAGATCTGCCCCCACTTGACATGCTTACCCTCGTCGGCCTCGTAGCCGCCCAGCTCCCGGAAGTTGTTCCCGCCCGCAAAGGGCAGCTGGGTACCCGGAGCCGGGTGCTGCGGTGCCGCCTTGGGGGCGGCGCTGGACAGCACCGGGAAGTTGTAGAAGGGCTTTGCCGGGCGGCCCCGCCGGGGCGGCAGGGATGCCGCTCCCCCGATGACCTCCATCAGGTAGCCCCGCAGCAGGTCAAGATAGGCCGAGTTGTGGTCTCGCCGCTGCACCATCGAGACGCAGAGGGGCGGCAGATCTTCCAGCAGCACGTCCCGTACCCGGTCCAGCTCCCGCCGTGCTCCCGGCTCGTAGCGGGTCAGGCAGGTGCAGAGCTGCTCCTGGACCAGATAGTACGCCTGATAGAAGCTGGGGCCGATCTCCGCGTTGGGCGCAAAGCCCTCCCGGGCGCAGGCATCCCACAGGGGGCTGAACAGATCCTGCCGCAGGCTGGGCAGCAGCACCCGCTGGCCCCGCAGGGCCGAAAGCGGCACCCGCTCCTTCTCCCAGAAGGGATGGCCGCGCGGCACCAGCAGGCAGGCCGGGTCGGCCCGCAGGGTGGTGCGGGCCAGCACTGGAGCCGCCGTACCCAGATCCATCACAAGGCCCGCGTCCAGCTCGCCCTGCTCCACACCATCGGCCACGGCATCGTTTTCCAGCAGGCGGAACCGCATCTCAATGTGGGGGTACTGCTGGCGGAACTTGTCCAGCTGGGTCTCCAGCCCGGGCAGGTAGTCCGGTACCAGTGAGACACTGATGCCGATGCGCACCGGCTGGGCCGACTGGATCTCCGCATGGAGGGCCGCCTGCATCTGCTGGAACTGTTCCACCACCGGGGCCGCATGGCGCTGCAAGCTCAGCCCCCGCTCGGTGAGCGAGAGCTTGTGGTGGGCGCTGACGAACAACGGGCCGCAGAGCTCGGCTTCCAGCGCCGTGATGCTCTGCCGCAGGGCCTGCCGCGACAGAAACAGCCGCTGTGACGCGCGGGTGTAGTTCATTTCTTCGCACAAAACCAGAAAATAGTGCAGCTGGCGGATATCCATGGGTTCCTCCTGAAGGGTGGTGTATCAATAGATTAAGGATACCGCCTTTTTGCCCGCTTGTAAAGGCCGCGCGGGCAAAAAGTCCCTCCCGGATTGACACATCCCGCCCCATGGTGTAGACTTCAAGCAGCAGAATTTTTCTCCCCGAAGAGAAAAGCTCCATCAAACACACAGAAAGAAGGTATTTTCCATGAAAGTCATCGCTACTGAAAAGGCTCCCGGCGCGATCGGCCCCTACTCCCAGGGCTTCATCGCAGGCGGTTTTGTCTACACCTCCGGCCAGATCCCTGTGAACCCCGCAGACGGCACTGTGCCCGAGGGCATCGCCGCCCAGACCGAGCAGAGCTGCAAGAACGTGGGTGCGATCCTGGAAGCCGCCGGTTCCGGCTACGACAAGGTCATCAAGACCACCTGCTTCCTGGCCGATATCGCCGACTTTGCCGCCTTCAACGAGGTCTACGCAAAGTACTTCACCTCCAAGCCCGCCCGCAGCTGCGTTGCTGTCAAGGATCTGCCCAAGGGTGTCCTGTGCGAGATCGAGGCCGTGGCAGAGGCGTAAGCTCCCGAATTGCACCGGCTTTGCGTTCTCCTCTTTACAACGCTCTGGAATTGTGCCATAATTTACTGTATTAAAGGGAAAGCCGTTCCGGTGCCGCAATTCGGCGGCGGAGAACGGAAAGAGAGGGGTAAACTGTTATGAGCAAAACGATGATCCCGCAGAACTACACACCCGCGCTGAACCTGTACGACACCCAGCGTGCCATCGGCACCGTGAAGCGGCTGTTCGCCGACACCCTGTGTGCCACGCTGAACCTCTACCGCGTGTCGGCTCCGCTGTTTCTGGAGGCTTCCACCGGCCTGAACGACGACCTGAACGGCGTGGAACGCAAGGTCACCTTTGACATCCGGGACAGCGGCATCGAGGCACAGGTGGTGCAGTCGCTGGCAAAGTGGAAACGCAAGGCCCTGAAGGACTACGGCTTCCGTGTGGGCAAGGGCCTGTACTGCGACATGAACGCCATCCGCCGGGACGAGGAGTTGGACAACCTCCACTCCGTCTATGTGGATCAGTGGGACTGGGAGAAGGTCATCCGCAAGGAGGACCGCAGCGAGGCCTACCTGAAGAACGTGGTGCGCTCCATCGTGTCGGCTGTCTGTGCCACCGAGATGAACCTGCACGCCATGTTCCCCCAGCTGCAGGATCTGCCCCTTCACACCCCCAACGTGACCTTTATCACCACCCAGGAGCTGGAGGACAAGTACCCTGACCTGACCCCGAAGGAGCGCGAGAACGCCTTTGTAAAGGAGAACGGCACCACCTTCCTGATGAAGATCGGTGCTCCCCTGAAGAGCGGCAAGCCCCATGACGGCCGCGCCCCCGACTACGACGACTGGGACCTGAACGGCGACCTGCTGTTCTGGAACGAGCCCCTGCAGTGCAGCTACGAGCTGAGCAGCATGGGCATCCGCGTCAGCCCCGAGAGCATGGACCGGCAGCTGACCATGGCAGGCTGTGACGACCGCCGCACCCTGCCCTTCCACAAGGCAGTGCTGAGCGGTGAGCTGCCCTACACCATCGGCGGCGGCATCGGCCAGAGCCGTCTGTGCATGCTGCTGCTGGGCAGCGCCCACATCGGCGAAGTACAGGCAAGCGTCTGGGACGAAGCCACCCGCGCGGCCTGCGCAAAGGCCGGGATTCCCCTGCTGTAAGCAAAACACGAGAAAAGGCTCTCTGCCAAAACCGGCAGAGAGCCTTTTTGCATCTCAGCTTCTGAAAAGCAAGCCCACATTTTTCTTTTTGCGGCGATTCCCGCCCAGCCGCCAGACAAGCCAGGCATAGAGCAGGTTCATGGCCAGGATGGCCGCACACCACAGCACCGTCTGCCGGGTGGTCTGCTGATAGACCAGCAGGAACGGGTAAGGCCCGGTGATGAGCCGCTGGTAATTGGCCCAGAGGGCCACAGAGCCATAGAGCATCGTGGGAACCAGCGCCAGCGGAACGCACCGCGCAGGCAGCTTTGGCTCCCGTTCCAGCAGGACAAAGGAGACAAAGGCACACAGCGGGTTGAGCAGGTGGTGGTAGAGCATGGAGCTCTCGGTCAGCAGAAACACCACGCCGCCCTGGTCGGCACAGTAGGGCCCCAGCACGAACACCACGGTCAGGAAGGTCATGGTCAGGCAGCAGGTGGCAATGTACTTGAGCGTCTTGACCCAGCGGGGCAGCTGCCGCCCCGTGAACAGGCAGATCACCTGACACACCGCCACCAGCAGGCAGACGAAGAACGCAAAGACATTGGAGTTCTCGGTGTAAAAGGTGAAGGTCTGGCTGCCCCCCGCTTCCCAGGTCATCCGGATGGCCACCGGCTCCCACCGCACGATGCAGAGGTTCAGGAAAATGGAACAGAGAATGGCGATCTTCTTGATCATTTTGCGGTATTGATGAAGCTGCGGTTGTCCCACAGGTACTTGATGCCGGAGATGGCGGTGGCAATGGCCACCAGCCAGCACAGCCAGTAAGAGAGGAACACGCAGTCAGCGCCTATCATAACGGAATTGCCCCAGGTCAATGCGGTGCCGAAGTAGTAGAAGATGATGGTGAGCATCTGCAGCACAGTCTTGACCTTGCCCCACATATTGGCGGCGATGACCTTGCCGTCCTTGGCACCGGCGGCCACCATCCGCAGACCGGACACGGCAAACTCGCGGGCCAGGATGATGCAGAGCACCACCGGGCTGCACACGCCGTCCCGCAGCATGTAAATGAAGGCCACGGTGGTCAGCAGCTTGTCGGCCAGCGGGTCGGCAAACTTGCCAAAGTCGGTGACCATGTTCCACTTGCGGGCCAGATGGCCGTCCAGAAAATCGGTAAAGCTGGCCGCGGCAAAGATGATGCCTGCCACCAGATACCAGGTGGGGTTGAAATCTTCCGTGCCGATCTGGGTCAGGGAAACGAAGACCATGAACACCGGCACCAGAATGATGCGGGTCAGGGTGAGCTTATTGGGCAGATTCATATAGATTCCTCCAATTTGTTATTTTGCAACCGTGCCGTACAGATCGTAAAGGTCACTGTCCTCCACCAGCACATCATAGAACTGGCCGGGGTAGAGCGGCTCCTCGCTGGAAACGCAGACATTGCCGTCCACCTCGGGGGCATCGCCGGTGGTGCGGCAGAGGTACAGGCCGCTCTCCTCATCGATGCCGTCACAGAGCACACGGACGGTCTGGCCCACCTTCTCGGCCTGTTTCTGGGCCATGATGCCGGTCTGAATCTGCATCACCAGCTCAGCGCGCCGGTCCTTGGTTTCCTGATCGATCTGGCCGTCCATCTTTGCGGCCACGGTGTTCTCCTCAGCAGAATAGGCAAAGCAGCCCAAACGGTCGAACTGCACTTCCTTGACGAAGTTGCACAGATCCTCGAACTGCTCCTCGGTCTCGCCGGGGAAGCCCGCGATCAGGGTGGTGCGCAGGGTGATGCCGGGGATCTCCCGGCGCAGCTTGCCGATGACCTCCAGCAGCTCCGCACGGGTGGAGCGGCGGTTCATGTTTTTGAGGATGGTATCGTTGCAGTGCTGGATGGGCAGGTCGAGGTAGGGCACCACCTTCTCATTCCGCTTCATGGCGGCAATAAAGTCATCGGTGATGCGCTCCGGGTAGGCGTACATGATGCGGATCCACTCAAGGCCCGGCACCTTGTTCAGCTTGTCCAGCAGCTCACAGATGCTGCCGGGCTTGCCCCAGTCCTCGCCATAGGCGGTGGGGTCCTGGGCCACCACGATCAGCTCCTTCACGCCCTCACCGGCCAGCCAGCGGGCTTCGGCCACGCAGTCGGTCATATCGCGGCTGTGCAGCGGGCCGCGGATGCCGGGGATAGCGCAGTAGTGGCAGCGGTTGTTGCAGCCCTCTGCGATCTTTAAGTACGCATAGTGGGCAGGCGTGCCGATGACACGCTTGCCGCCCAGCGGGAAGTCCTTTTTGGCACCGTAGCTTTCCAGATGGTTCTCGCCCTGGAAAAGGCGGGCCACGATGCTATCAATGGCCTTGTTGGAGGCACAGCCCACCACAGCGTCCACCTCGGGGATCTCCTCCTCGATCTGGCTGCGGTAACGCTCGGCCAGGCAGCCGGTGACGATGACCTTCAGCTCCGGGTTCTGCTGCTTGTAGGCGCAGGCCTCCAGAATGTTCTCAATGGCCTCGGCCTTGGCGCTCTCGATAAAGCCGCAGGTGTTGACCAGAATAACATCGGCTTCGCCCAGGTCGGCCACCGTCTCGTGACCGGCCGAAAGCAGGATGTGCACCATCACGTCCAGATCGACCTGGTTCTTGGGGCAGCCAAGGGAAATACATGCAATTTTCATAAGGGATGATACTCTCTTTCTCTTTTGAGGGATGCTTTTGATTTTTTACGATTTGCTCCGGAAAAGCTCCCCCTTCGGGGGAGCTGGCAAAGCCGCAGGCTTTGACTGAGAGGGTTATTCCCCCTCCTCCACCCTGCGAATGGCTTCTTTAATGACGGAATACGAAAATCCCCGCCGCTGCAGGGCCGCAATGACCAGATCCCTGCGGCCCGCTTCCAGCTTTTTGCGGTAATGCCCTTCCACCAGAGCGGCGGCGGCTTCCAGCTCCGGGTCCTCGCCGGAGTCATCGGGGGTGTAAACAGCATCCAGCGCCTGCTGGATCTCGCCTGCGGCCAGGCCCTTCTGCCGCAGATTCCGGGCAGCGGCGCGGCGGCTCTTTTTTGCCGCCAGCAGGGCGTGGGCACGGGTCTCGGCATAGCGGGCATCGTTGATATACTCCCGCTGCACCATCTCTGCCACCACGGCGGCACTGGTCTGCTGGGTATAGCGGCGGTTCAGCCGCTCATACAGCTGGCCCGAGGAAAGCTCCTGCCCGGCCAGCAGCTCCATGGCCCGGGTGCGGGCCTTGGCGGCATCGGCGGATTTTTCCTCTTCGGCCAGCGGGCGGCGGCCACGGCTGTAAAAGGCCATTTACTCTTCCACCATGATATCCAGCTCACTCTCGCTGCTGCGGGCGGGAGCCTTGACCACCGGCTCCTTTGCTGTGGCAGGAGCTGCCGGTTCCCCCTCTGCGGGGGCGGCAGCAGCCTTGCCCCCCGGGCGGCGGGTGGCATAGAGCTTGTCGGCATTGGCGCGCACCTGACCCTCGATATCGTTGGCGATCTCGGGGTTATCGCGCAGGAACTGCTTGGCGTTGTCGCGGCCCTGACCCAGGCGGATATCGCCGTAGTTGAACCATGCGCCGCTCTTCTGGACGATGCCCAGCTTGACACCCAGATCGATGAGCTCACTCATCTTGGAGATGCCCTCGCCGAACATGATGTCGAACTCAGCCTCACGGAACGGAGGAGCCACCTTGTTCTTGACGATCTTGGCGCGGGTGTGGTTGCCGATGAACTGGCCGGAAGAATCCTTCAGGCCCTCCACGCGGCGGATATCGATGCGGACAGAGGAATAATATTTCAGGGCGCGGCCGCCGGTGGTGACCTCGGGGTTGCCGTAGACCACGCCGACCTTTTCACGCAGCTGGTTGATGAAGATGCAGACGGTGTTGGTCTTGCCGATGACGCTGGTCAGCTTGCGCATGGCCTGGCTCATCAGGCGGGCCTGCAGGCCCACATGGCTGTCGCCCATCTCGCCCTCGATCTCAGCGCGGGGCACCATAGCGGCAACAGAGTCCACAACGATAGCATCAATGGCACCGGAGCGCACCAGCGCCTCGCAGATCTCCATGGCCTGCTCACCGGTATCGGGCTGGCTGACCAGCAGGTTGTTGATGTCCACGCCCAGCGCCTCGGCATACACAGGGTCCAGCGCGTGCTCCACGTCGATGAAGGCAACATCGCCGCCCTTCTTCTGGGCTTCGGCCAGAACATGCAGGGCCAGCGTGGTCTTGCCACTGGATTCGGGGCCGTACACCTCAATGATGCGGCCCCGGGGCACGCCGCCCACGCCCAGTGCCAGATCCAGGCCGATGCTGCCGGTCGAGATGGCATCCACCTGCATGGCGGCGTTGTCGCCCAGCTTCATCACAGCGCCCTTGCCGAACTGCTTCTCGATCTGGGCCAGTGCCGTGGCCAGCGCATCCTTCTTGGCACCGGGATCGGTCTTCTGGGTCGCCGGGGCAACGTTGTTGTTCTGATTTTTTGCCATAGTGTCATGCTCCTTTGTCATCTGTTCCCGGCGCGGTGCGGCCAAACGCAGGCGCGGGCATTCCAATTCTTTCGGTACTAGTATAACACATTTTACAGATATTACAACAGGAAGTTGTAGATATTTTTACCGTTTTCTCGCCATCACACAGCGGTCATTGCCGCCAAAGTCTTTTCTGCACACGATATCCGTCCACCCGTTGGCGGCAAGCAGGGCCGTTACAGCTTCCCGCTGCTGCCAGCCGATCTCCAGGGCAAGGGCACCGCCGGGGCGCAGAGCTTTCTGGTAGTGTTCCGCAATGGCGCGGTAAAATACCAGCCCATCCTCCCCCGCTTCCAGCGCCATGGCAGGCTCCTGCGCCACCTCGGGCTGCAGCGCGCCCATCTCGGCGGCGGTCAGGTAGGGCGGGTTCGACACAATAAGGTCCAGCTGCCCCTCCGGCAGGGTCTGCCAGTAGGTAAACAGATCTCCCTGCACCGGGGTGATGGTCAGCGCCGGGGAGAGATGGGCGTTCTGCTCCAGATAGCGGTACGCCGCAGGGCTCTTCTCCAGACCGGTGACCTGTGCCGCCGGGCAGAAGCGCTTCACGCCCAGCCCCAAACAGCCTGTGCCGGCGCAGAGGTCGAGCACCCGGGGTGCCTCCACCCCAGCCAGCATTCCGGCGGCGGCTTCGGCCACCACCTCAGTATCGGCCCGGGGGCAGAGCACGCCGGGGCCGACAGCCAGCTCAAAGTCAAGGAAGGGCCAGCTGCCGCAAAGGTATTGCAAAGGCTCCCGGGCCGCGCGGCGGGCCGTCAGGGCTTCCAGCCGCTCTGCCTGCTCTGCGCCCAGCGGAGCATCGGCAAGGCGGACATCCCCGCCCACTGCCAGCCGGAAGAGCTCGGCCGCGTCAAAATCTGCATCGGGGCAGCCTGCGGCGCGCAGGCGTGCCTCCACCTCCCGGACTGCTGCCCGGGGCAGCATCCCTGCGGTTACCATCTGCCGTCCTCCGGGTCCTCGGGCAGAACCGGCGTGACGGCGGCAATGGCCACCTCGATCATGCTGTCGTCCGGCTCAAACACGGTCAGATGCTGCACCCAGATGCCGGGCTGACGGATGATGCGGGTGGCAATGTTGTCCGACCGGCCGCACCACTTGAGCAGCTCGTAGCTGATGCCCATGACCAGCGGCAGGAGCAGCAGCTTGAACACCACCCGCAGGCTGGTGCTGGACCAGGGCAGCACGCTGTACAGGAACACGCTGACGATGACCACCAGAATCAAAAAGCTGGTGCCGCACCGGGGGTGGAAGCGGGTATATTTGCGGACATTCTCCACCGTGAGGGGGTCTCCGGCCTCGTAGCAGGCAATGGTCTTGTGCTCGGCCCCGTGGTACTCGAACACCCGGTGGATCTCCTTCATCCGGGAGATGGCGGCCATGTAGGTCAGGAAAATGGCGACCTTGAGCACCGCCTCCAGCACCACCTTGGCCCAGCGGCCCAGCGGCACCAGATGGTTCAGGCCGCCCACCAGCACCGTGGGCAGAACGGTGAAGAGCAGGATGGCAAACAGCCCGCCGATTACGGCAGCCGCCGCCAGCATGATATCTTCGGCCTTTTTGCCCAGATGGTCGCCCACCCATTTTTCAAAGGCGGTCTCCTCTTCGGCGGGGTCGTAGTCGTCCCCCATGCTCACCTGTGCCGAGTACATCATGTACTTGTATCCCATGATCAGGCTCTCGATCATCGAGATGGCTCCCCGCACCAGCGGGATCTTCGTCCACACGCCGTGGGTGGGGGTGGGCTCGACCTTGGTCTCAATGGTTCCATCGGGCTTGCGGACAGCACAGCAGATGTTTTTCGGGCCCCGCATCATAATGCCCTCCATCAGGGCCTGCCCGCCCACACTCGTCTTGAAGCGTTCCTTGTTCGGTTGATTCATTGGCTCTCCTATGGGGCGCTGCGGCCCCTCTCTATCGTAAAAACTGCCCCTCTATCTTACCAGATAAATATGGACAATCTCTTATCGTTTATAGATCGGCAGGCCCAGGGTGACCACTGTGCCCCGGCCCAGCGTGCTCTTGAGGTCCATGGTGCCGTCCAGTGCGGTCATAATGGAATCCACCAGCGCAAGGCCGATGCCGCTGCCCCGCACCGAGTTGCTGCCCTTGTAAAACTTGGTCTTGACGTTTTCCAGATCCTCCGGCGGGATGCCGCGGCCCTGATCGATGATCTCGATGAAGGCTTTGTACTCGCCCTGCCAGATCTTGACCGTGATGCGTCCGCCGGGGGCCGAATACTTGATGGCATTGTCCAGAATGTTGATGAACACCTGCCGCAGGCGGTCGGGGTCGGCGTAGACCGGGATCATCTCCTCCGGCTCAGAGTAGGCCAGCAGAAGGCCCTCCCGCTGGATGCGCGCTTCACAGAAAAGGACAGCGTCCGTCAGCTCGGCCACAAGGTCCAGGGGGCGGCACTCCATTTTCAGGCGGCCATTCTGCAGGCGGCTGAAATCCAGCAGCTCCTCCACCATGTTGTACAGGCGGGCGGTCTCGTTGTTGATGATCTCCAGCCCCTTGCGGTAGTTCTCATCGGTGGGGTCATCCAGGGTGCGCAGGGTCTCCACCCAGCCCCGGATGGAGGTGAGCGGCGTGCGCAGCTCATGGGAGACCGAGCTGATGAATTCGTTCTTCATCCTCTCCGTCTCTTCCAGTCCCTCGGCCATCTGATTGATGGTGCCGCGCAGGCGATCCACCTCGTCCCGCTCGTCACCGGTCACAGGCAGGCGGACATCCAGCTCTCCCCGGGCGATGCTAGCAGCGATCCGCTCCACCTGCCCCAACGGCACCACGATGCCCCGCACGAAATACAGGCCGGAGGCCACTGTAAAGCCCAGAATGGCCGCCACCACGATCAGGCTGATGATGAAAACGCTTTTCAGCTGCTCCTGCACCAGCGTCAGGCTGGTGACAAGGCGCATGGCAGCCACATCCTCGGCCGCGTAGGGCACCAGACTGCACACGGCCATGACCGTTTCCCCGCTGGCGGTGCGGTAGATGGCCACACCCACGCCGTCCGGTGCATCCTGTGCCTTGTTAAAGTCGTCCTGCACCACGATGCCGTCCGCACCTGTGCCACTGGAGGAGGCGATCACGCTGCCGTAACCGTCCAGCAGCATGAACTCATATTTGTCTTTATCCGCAAACTGCTCCACCATCCGGCGCAGGGCCACACTGCGGTTGGCCGCGGTCTTCTGGGCCGTGTCGCCGGTGTACATTTTCAGCTGACCGTTGATGGAGGAAAAACGCCGCATCATGGTCTGCTGGACGCTGTTGTAGTAGCTGCGGCCGAAGTTGTACACAAACATGCTTTCCACCAGCAGCACCAGCAGCACGGTCAGGAACAGGCTTCCCCGCAGCCAGCGGCGGGTAATCCCACTGCGCATTGCTTTTCCTCCTTTCTGTCAGTAATCCTGGCTCTCCTATTGGGAGAGCGGTCGAGCACAGCGCAACTGAGAGGTTTTTCTTTACTCCTCCCACCGGTAGCCGTAGCCCCACACTGTCATAATGTGGGTGGGGTGGCTGGGCTCATCTTCCACCTTCATCCGCAGACGGCGGATGTTCACATCCACGATCTTCACATCGCCGAAGTAGTTCTCGCCCCACACGCCCTTCAGGATCTTTTCCCGCACCAGCGCGATGCCGGGGTTGTGGAAGAACAGCTCCATGATCTGGAACTCCACCTGGGTCAGCTCGATCTGCCGCCCGGCCTTGAGGAGAACACGGCGGTTCTCATCCAGCACAAATTCCCCGCTGACCAGCGTGGTGGGGGCATTTTCGTCGGCAGCGGAGCCGCCGCCCGAGCGGCCCACCCGGCGGCAGAGGGCCTCCACACGGGCCAGCAGCTCACTGACGCTGAAGGGCTTGGTCATATAGTCATCCGCGCCGATGGACAGGCCGCGGATCTTGTCCTGCTCCTGCCCCTTGGCACTCAGGATGATGATGCCGATCTTCTGGTCGGTGCGGCGGATGGTCTCGCAGAGCGAGAACCCATTCATGCCGGGCAGCATCACATCCAAAATGGCAGCATCACAGCCGGGCTTCTGCTCCAGCAGAGGCAGGGCGGCTTCGGCGCTGTCGGCCTCCACCGCCTCCATCCCCGCCAGCCGCAGGTTCAGCGCGATCATCTCGCGGATGCTGGCTTCATCCTCTACCACAAGTACCTTGACCATCTAAGACCTCCATATTTTTCTGCCTTCTCCCTCTGTCCAAGAGCACACGGAGAAGCATTTCACCTCAGAACACCCAGCCTGCATCCGGTAAACTTCTGCAAAACTGGGCGGCATCATCCATTCAACCGGTACAACGACCGGGACAGTCGATAGCTCTGATCCTTCAGCACCACGTCCGGCCCAAACCTGGCCTGCATCTGGCGGGATGCCACCACGCCCAGGCGGGTCCAGCCCGCCGCGCTCTCGCTGGAAGGAACCAGGCGCATGGTCAGCACCAGTTTCCCCTCGTCCACGGTGCGCAGCTCCACGGCTTCCTCTCCCTCAGCGCTGTCGGTGAGCATCAGATTGCCCTCCCACTCGGCAGGCAGCTCAATGTAGCAGCTGCTCTCCTCGTCCAGCAGGCCGAAGCTCTTTTCCGGCTCCGGGCTGGTGTAGTCCATCCAGACGATAAAATCCATCCGCCGGCTCTGGCTCAGGTTCAGCAGGCCCGCTTCGTCAGGCTGGGTGGGGATCTCCACGATGCCGTCGCCGTCCAGATCCCGGCTGACCAGCGTGGAGACATTGCGCAGGGACGCATTGTACAGCTCACTGGTGCTGATCTGCTCAGCGGGCAGCATCTGCTGGCTTTCCTCATCGAAGTAGAGCAGCACCGTGGCCAAATTGTTGCCCGAAAGACCGGTCCAGCCGTCCAGCACCAGATAGCGCTTGCCGTCCGCTCCCAGGCCCGCCGCCACAGCGGCGCAGCCCGAGAACTTATCTGCCGAAAGGCCCATGACAGCCACCTGCTGGAACATCCCGTCCCGGTCAACGGTCAGCAGCTCGATCTGCACCCCGCCGTCCTCCAGCGTGGACATCAGGATCAGATCCTCGTTGCCGCCGCCGGTGATATCCTCCACCAGATACTGCTCATAGGACTGTTCCAGAATGGCATTGACCGTACCGTTCTCGTAGGAGTACACCGCCAGATAGCTGTCGCCCTGCGCGGCGAGGTACCCCACCACCAGCTGGGTAGCGGCACCATCCTGCAGCTGTGCCAGCCGGACATTGTCCACTGTATCCGCCAGACCCTCGATGCTCTGGCGGACCTGCCACACGCCTGCGGCATCCTTCTGCAAAAATGCAATGCAGACGTTGGAGCTCTGGGCCGTGGTGTAAAGAACAGCGGCATCCTGCTGGCCGTCACCATCCAGATCCTGCAAAAGGAACGGCGAGAGCAGCTCCCCCTGCATCGGGTATTTCAGCTGGGCGCTCTCCCCCAGCCATTCGTTCAGGGCATTTTGCAGTGCACCGTAGTCGCCCGGAAGGCGCGGGGCACGCAGCAGCTCCTCCACCTGCACATTTTCCGACATCGGAAGGCCGCACGCCGAGAGCAGGCCCATCATGCAGCCTGCACTCAGCACCAGAAACCGTCGTCTTTTCAACCGCCGCCCCTCCCTTCTGTGGAAAATTCGCAAAGTCGTGCAGAAATACAGTATAATTATAGCATTCTTGCCCCGCCATCACAAGCCCCAGCTGCTAACGCCCAACCGGGCAGCGGGGTGTTCCCAAAGCAAGTGTCCGCTGCTGCCGCAGGCAGTAGGGCGGGCGATGGAATGGCCCGTTTCACTTGCGTGGGAATGCCGCGCTGCCCGGCCCACACGATGCAAAAAAGGCCCTTTCCCCGAAGGGAAAGAGCCTTTGTTACACTGTTTGAACAGTCAGAGTCGATCAGACGAGCTCCAGAACTGCCATCTCAGCAGCGTCGCCGCGGCGAGCGCCGATCTTGATGATGCGGGTGTAGCCGCCGTTGCGGTCAGCGTACTTGGGGCTGATCTCATCAAACAGCTTCTTTGCAACATCTTCCTTGGTGATGTAGGCGTAGACCTGACGCT
>OBAM01001272.1_pt1 | contig 16743 bp, 8 predicted proteins | sample 1517751 | NCBI WGS metagenome assembly OBAM01 (sample SAMN04571703, study PRJEB22368) | human gut metagenome | biome: human gut; material: stool | host: Homo sapiens | place: Luxembourg | collected 2012-10-18
TTGCCTTAAATACCTCATGGAACTGGTTAAACGGGATTACAAGGTAGATGATATGGGATTAAATTTGATTATAGGGAAAGGAGAAGAAGCGGTTTAATTGTGTCATACTGCTAAAGAATGACATACTAAAACTATTTTATCTCCCGTTAATTCTTTACATTTGCCACAAAATTATAGCGATTATGACAGAATGCAAGGATGAACACATATTAAATTCCATTGATTACCCGGAGGATTTGCGCAAGTTGTCCCCCGATAAATTGGGAGAGGTATGTGCAGAGTTGCGTCAATATATAATAGATGTACTATCGGAGAATCCGGGACATTTAGGGGCAAGTCTCGGTACAGTAGAGCTGACGGTTGCACTACACTATGTTTTTAATACTCCCTATGATCGTATTGTATGGGATGTGGGGCATCAGGCGTATGGTCATAAAATACTGACTGGACGTCGAGAGGCTTTTCATACGCTCCGAAAATTTAAAGGAATCAGTGGATTTCCTAATCCTCTGGAAAGCCCTTATGACGCATTTGTTGCCGGACATGCTTCAAATTCCATTTCGGCGGCTATGGGTATGTCGGTCGCTTCTGCGCTGAAAGGGGAAAAAGACAGGCATGTAATAGCTGTGATCGGTGATGGAGCTATGACGGGTGGTTTGGCATTTGAAGGTCTGAATAATGCGTCGGCTAATCCAAACAACCTGCTTATCATTCTTAATGATAATGACATGGCTATAGATCACGCAGTCGGTGGATTGAGCCAGTATCTAGTGGATATCACAACCAGCCAGGCATATAATAAAATGCGTTATGATGTGTACCGCGGATTGCGGAAGATGAAACTGATCAATAATGACCGTCGGGGAAATATCCTTCGTTTTAACAATAGTCTGAAAGCATTGCTTACTCAACAACATAATCTGTTTGAGGGATTCAGCATCCGTTACTTTGGTCCGATCGACGGGCATGATGTCGGTTATATGATCAAGGTTCTGAATGATATAAAGGATATGGAAGGTCCGAAACTATTACATATCAAAACTAAAAAAGGCAAAGGATTCAAGCCTGCTGAAAAGTCGGCAACGGAATGGCATGCACCAGGGCTGTTCAATAAAGAAACAGGAGAACGGATCATTGTCCATAAGTTGAACGAACCCCAACTTTATCAGGATGTTTTCGGACATACCCTTGTCGAGCTGGCCGAACAGGACGAACGGATCGTGGGAGTCACTCCTGCTATGCCGACAGGTTGTTCTATGACTTATATGATGAAAGCGTTTCCGAAACGGGCGTTTGATGTCGGGATTGCCGAAGGGCATTCGGTAACTTTCTCTGCCGGACTTGCCAAAGAGGGAATGATCCCATTCTGCAATGTCTACTCTTCTTTCATGCAGCGGGCATACGATATGGTGATACACGATGTTGCACTTCAGAATCTTCATATGGTAATCTGTCTGGACCGTGCCGGTCTAGTAGGCGAAGACGGGGCGACCCATCACGGGGTGTTCGACCTCGCTTATCTGCGTCCAGTCCCGAACTTGGTTATTTCATCTCCTTTGAACGAACTGGATTTGAGGAATTTGATGTACACCGGGTATAAGGAATGTAACGGCCCTTTTGTGATCCGTTATCCACGCGGTAAGGGAGAGATGGCAGATTGGAGGAATGAGATGCGTATCCTTCCGATCGGGAAAGGCAAGAAACTTCGTGATGGGGATGATATTGCGATCTTGTCACTTGGACCTATTGGCAACGAAGTGATAAAGGCCATAAAGGAGGTTGAAAGTGATGGTATATCGATTGCCCATTATGATATGATTTTTTTAAAACCGATGGATGAAGAACTGCTGCATGAAGTCGGTAAGAGGTTCAGCCGTGTCATCACTGTTGAAAACGGCGTAATCAAAGGTGGACTGGGCAGTGCTGTTTTGGAATTTATGGCTGATAACGGATATGCTCCTCAGGTAAAACGGATTGGTGTGCCGGATGAGTTTGTCGAACATGGATCGATTCCCGAACTGTATAAGCTGTGTGGTATGGATGCCAAAAGTATTGCAGGAGAAATAAAAAAGATGGTTATCAGAGGATAATATATCCTTATAATTAATCTATTATATAAAATGAAAATTATTATAGCCGGAGCCGGTGAAGTAGGAACCCACCTGGCAAAAATGTTATCACAGGAGAAGCAGGATATTATCCTGATGGATCCGAATGAGGAACGTTTGAATTTCACGAATTCAAGCATGGAGATCCTTCCTATGGTGGGTAATCCGACATCCATTCGGGACCTGGAAGAAGCCGGTATCAGAAAGGCCGACCTGTTTGTCAGTGTCACGCCGGAAGAAACGACCAATGTGGCAGCCAGTATTCTGGCTTCTAAATTAGGAGCACATAAGACGTTGGCGCGTATCAACAATTACGAATATTTGCTCCCTAAAAACAAGGAACTGTTTGAAAAAATGGGGATCGATTCCATGATTTACCCGGAAATGCTGGCAGCCAAAGAAATTGTCACGGCTGTCAGACGCCCGTGGACTCGGCAATACTGGGAGTTGTTCGGAGGCGCTCTGATTCTGATCGGTGTAAAGGTGCGCGATAATTCCCGACTTGTGAACAAACATCTGTCCGAATTACTGAACGAACAGAAACTCTATCATATCGTTGCCATCAAACGGCAGAACGAGACCATTATTCCCCGTGGTACGGATCGTATAGAATCGGGAGATATCGTTTTTTTTACAACGACTAAAAGCCATATCGAAGACGTCCGGTTGCATGCGGGCAAGCGAGACCCCGAAGTAAAGAAAGTCATTATTATGGGAGGAAGCCGTATTGCGATCCGTACCTGCCAGTACCTTCCGAACAATATCCGTGTAAAAGTAATCGAGACTAACAAAGAAAAGAGTCACCGTATAGCTGAGGTTGTCCCTGGAAATGTCTTGATCATCAATGGAGACGGACGCGATACCGATCTGTTGATGCAGGAAGGGATCAAAGATGCACAGGCATTTATCGCACTGACGGATAATTCGAGTACGAACATCTTGGCTTGTCTGGCTGCTAAACGCGCCGGAGTATTCAAGACTATCGCCAAGATCGAAAATATCGACTACATACCTTTAGCGGAGAGCATGGACATCGGCTCGGTTATCAATAAGAAACTGATTGCTGCTAGCCATATCTACCAATTCCTGTTGGATGCAGACGTGTCGAACGTGAAGTGTTTAACTTTTGCCAATGCAGATGTGGCGGAACTTGTTGCCCGTCCCGATTCGAAAATTACCCGTAAGCAGGTAAAAGATCTGAATCTTCCGAAAGATTTGACGTTGGGCGGATTGATTCGTGACGGTGAGCCTATGATGATCAAGGGTGATACACATATCCAAGCTTATGACCACGTTGTGGTGTTCTGTTTGGATACGGCTATGCGTAAATTGGAGGACTACTTTAATTAATTGTCAATGGACAACTCAGGGTTGTCTCTTTTCTCTGTTCAATATGTCAATTGTTAATAGCATATTATGCTGAACATTCGTTTTATAATTAAGATGTTAGGGATGATGTTCATCCTTGAGACGTTGTTTATGCTGGCTGCAACGGCAGTCGCTTTCTTATATGAAGGAAATGACTTCTATCCGCTTCTTCAGTCGAGTGGTATCATGTTCGGAACGGGAGTCCTTTTTATGCTGATCGGACTACGAGCCAATGAACATACGGCCGGGCGCAGGGAAGGGATGCTGACTGTTACATTGACTTGGGCTCTTTTCTCCCTTTTGGGGATGTTACCATTCTATTTAGGTGGCTATATAGATAATGTGACGGATGCTTATTTCGAAACGATGTCCGGTTTTACGACGACAGGCTCTACCATATTGACCGATATCGAAGCACTTCCGCACGGGATATTGTTTTGGCGGAGCCTTACGCAATGGCAGGGCGGTATTGGAATGATCGTGTTTACCGTAGCGCTGATGCCTATTATCGGAGGTGGGGCTACCCAGATGTTCAATGCCGAGACTCCGGGTATCACGCACGAACGTTTCCGTCCGCGTGTTACCCAGGTGGCCAAGCGCCTGTGGGGAGTTTATTTGTTCCTGACCATTATCCTTATTGGTCTTTTATGGGCGGGTCCAATGGACTTGTATGACGCTGTCAATCATGCGCTCACTTGTATTTCTACAGGTGGCTATTCTACGAAAAATGCCAGTATCGCTTACTGGGACTCTGCCTATATCGAATATATAATTACGATTTTTATGTTTATCGGTGCGACCAATATTACTTTGATATATTTCTTTTTTAACGGTAGGCCCAAGAAGTTATTTGCGGATGAAGAAACACGCTGGTTTTTCTGGTTCGTACTGATTATTACGGCAATATCGACAGTCTGGATCATGTATAAAGGAATTGTGGACGATTTTGGTACAGCTTTTAGGCAAACGGTATTCCAGGTCGTGACATTGGTGTCTACATGTGGGTTTGCAACGGTCGATTATATTCCGTGGGGACCGTTTTTCTGGCTGTTAGCGCTAGTTCTGATGGTGGTATGTGGTTGTGCTGGCTCTACTTGTGGAGGTTTGAAAATGGGCCGTTTTGTGATTTTGACCAAGAACCTCTTTAATGAATTTAAGAAGCAGACGCATCCACATGCCATTATTCCGGTGCGAATGAACGGGCATGCTGTTTCTGGTGATATCGTCCACCGGGTATTGGCGTTCGCTTTTGCCTATATTGCTTTAATATTTGTCAGCTGTATGGTGCTGATGATCGATGGGGTAGGATTTGAGGAGACTATCGGGGCTACTATCTCTTCGATCAGTAACGTTGGACCGGGACTTGGTAGTCTGGGACCGGTCGGAAACTATGCTGATGTCCCGGCGGTATCGAAGTGGTTCTTGTCTTTTCTGATGATGGTCGGACGTTTGGAGATCTTTACGGTGTTGACAATCTTGTTGCCGGGGTTTTGGAAACAATAATACCAAAAAAGATAGTTCGGATATACGCTTTTGCCTAATTTTGCGTTATAATAGGTGCGAATCATAAAGACGTAAGATACATGATAGAATATATCAAGGGAGAGATAGTAGAACTGACACCGGCCAGGATGATCTTGGAATGTGCCGGAATCGGTTATGAACTGAATATCTCCTTGAATACATATACTTTTTATAATGGGAAACCGACCGGGAAGATTTACGTGTACGAAGTAATACGTGAAGATGCCCATTTGCTTTTTGGCTTTGCAGGAAAAGATGAGCGCGAACTGTTTCTGATGTTGACTTCCGTGTCGGGAGTCGGTCCCAATACTGCCCGGATGATCCTTTCTTCCCTGTCACCATCTGAATTGATCCGGGTGATTGCCGATAAGAACGAAACAGCTCTGACGTCAGTCAAAGGAATCGGATTGAAAACAGCTCAACGTATTCTAGTTGATCTCAAAAACAAGGTAAAGCCGATAGAGGGAATGACAGTGACAGGTGGCTCCTCTTCTGTCGCTGCCAGTGGTGCTGTCACAGAAGAAGCAGTGGCGGCATTGGTTATGCTTGGATTCCAGAAGGCCGCTTCGCAAAAGGCGGTTAACTCGATATTGAAAGGTTCGCCTGCACTGGCTGTCGAGCAGGTCATTAAAACAGCCCTAAGAATGCTTTAAGCAATGGATAATTGGCAATTGGCAATTTAGGAGAATTTGGAATTGTCGGTTGTCATTGTCTGTTGTCAATTGTCAATTAACATGAGAAGGACACTGAAATTTATACTCTGGATAACAATTCTACTGTTTGGTGCAGGTCTGTATTCTATGAATACGGATTTTCTGGCCTATGAGATGTCGTTGCCGGATACTGAACAGCCGGTCGTTCCGGATGATACGGTGCCGAAGGTGCGCACCCGCTTTCCGGTAGCCAAGACGGTCCCTGAAGAATATCAGGATCTTACCAAGCAGTCACCTGCTGACTTGAAGACGCCGGATAACGTGAAATCAGTGGTCGAATATGATATCAGAACCGGGACATATGTGGTCCGTACCAAGTTAGGTGATGCCGATCTGACTACTCCTATTTCGTTGACCCCTGAGGAATACCAGGATTATAGTTTCCAAAAATCCGTTCAATCCTACTATCGCCAGAAAAACGAGGAAGAATTTCAAAAGGCGGCTAATAAGCAGTTCAATTTAGCTGATATGCAGTTCAATATCGGTGCGGCGGAACGTATCTTTGGGCCGGGCGGTGTCCGGGTGAAAACGCAAGGTTCGGCTGAAGTGGAGCTAGGCTTGAAGCAGAATAAAACCAAAAATCCCTCTTTGCCGGAACGTGCTCGTAACCGTACCTTCTTTAATTTCGATGAGAATGTTCAATTGAATGTACAGGCATCGGTTGGCAGCAAAGTGAATTTCGATATGAACTATAATACCGAAACCTCTTTTGATTTCGACTCCAAAAAACTGAAATTAGCTTATACCGGGGAGGAAGATGAAATTATCAAGTCGCTGGAAGCCGGAAATGTAAGTATGACAACCAGTAACTCCCTAATCAACGGAGGAGCAGCCCTGTTCGGTATGAAAGCGGATCTCCAGTTCGGGAAGTTGCGAGTCAATGCGTTGTTTGCACAGCAGGAGTCGGAATCGAAAACGGTCAGTTCTAAAGGGGGCGTGCAGACAAAACCTTTCGAATTGACGATTGACCAGTATGACGAGAATCGTCACTTTTTCCTGTCACACTATTTTCGCGACCGCTATGATGAGGCGGTGAAGAACCTGAATACGATTTCCTCTCCCGTCACGATCAGCAAGGTGGAAGTTTGGGTGACAAACAAACGGGCTACTTATGACCAGGCGCGTAACGTGGTCGCTTTTGCCGATCTGGCCGAGCATGATAATATTTCGAATACGGCGGTCGTTTCTCCTTCGGGGGCGCTGTCTATCCCCTATAATAATACGAATACATTATATAATACCCTTAACCAACAATTTACCGGTGCTCGTGATATCAGCACGGTAAATCAGGCGTTGGGAGGAACTTTTGTTAACGGTACGGAGTATGAAGAAGTGGAAAGCGCTCGTTTGCTGGATGCGTCCGAATATACGGTCAATACGAAGTTGGGATATATCTCGCTGAAAACACAGTTGCAGGCAGATGAGGTATTGGCTGTCGCTTACAATTATACTTATTCGGATGGAAAGACTTATCAGGTTGGCGAGTTCTCGACTGACAACCCTTCATCGGCTGCCTCTTGCCTGTATGTGAAGTTGTTGAAAGGAATTACCATGTCGCCTGATATGCCTTTTTGGGACCTGATGATGAAAAATATCTATTCATTAGGAGCTTACTCTGTCCAAAAAGAGAAGTTCAAGTTGAATATTATGTATCAAAGCGATACAACCGGTACGTATGTCAACTATTTGCCGGAAGGGGCGATTGCCAACCAAATCTTGTTACGAGTGCTGAACCTAGATAGCTATGATTCCAACAATCAGCCGCATCCGGATGGTATATACGACTTTATTGAAGGTGTGACCGTCCTTGCCGATAATGGGAAAATTATTTTTCCAAGTGTGGAACCATTCGGCTCCTATCTGCGTAAAAAGATTAACAATGATGCGATTGCTGACAAATATGTATTCCAGGAACTCTACGACTCGACATTGACTGTCGCCAGACAGATTGCTGAAAAGAATAAGTTCAAACTGGAGGGGGAATACAAAGCCTCTTCGGGTGCCGAGATACAGTTGGGAGCTTCCAACGTAGCGCGAGGTTCAGTGAAAGTAACGGCTGGCGGAGCGATATTAACCGAGAATGTAGATTATACTGTTGACTATACTTCCGGCGTGGTGACGATCCTGAACGAAAGTATTATTTCTGCAGGCACGCCGGTCAGCGTCTCGCTGGAAAACCAGACAGCCTATAACATGCAGCGTAAGACCATGATGGGATTGGACTTGAACTATCAGTTCAACCCGAATCTGATGGTAGGCGCTACCATCATGCACATGTCCGAAATGCCGTTGACCACCAAGACGACGATGGGCGACGAAGCGATAAAGAATACGCTCTGGGGTGTCAATATGGCTTATAAGGGCGAGAGTCAGTGGCTTACCAATATGTTCGACAAGCTGCCGTTGCTGAACCTAAGCAAACCCAGCCAGATATCTTTTAATGCGGAGTTCGCTCATTTGATTGCCGGGCATTACGAAAACAAGAACACGGGGGGATATTCGTATCTGGATGACTTCGAGTCGACACAGAGCAATTTCGACCTCTCCGACCCTTATCCCTGGCAGTTGTCCAGTGTGCCTTATGACGATGGTACGCCCCAATTGTTCCCGGAAGCCGGGCTGACCAATAATATCGATTACGGGAAAAGTCGTGCTTTGCTTGCTTGGTACACGATCGACGGATTGTTCACGCGTAAAAATTCTTCTTTGCGTCCGAAATATATTACGACAAAAGATTTGTCCAACCATTATGTCCGTGCTATCGAGACGAGAGAGTTGTTCCCGCAACGGCAGCAAAGCATGAGTGAAAGTAATACGTTGACAGTTCTGAACATGGCTTACTATCCGCAGGAACGCGGACCGTATAACTTGGATGCCGATAATATTAATCCTGACGGAACATTGCAAAACCCGGAAAAGCGTTTCGGTGGAATGATGCGAAAGATAGACCAGAGTGACTTTGAGACGGCGAATGTCGAATATATCGAATTTTGGATGCTCGATCCGTTCATTTATGATCGTCAGACAACAGGGGGGGATCTGTATTTTAATTTGGGTGAGATATCGGAAGACATATTGAAGGATGAAAAGAAGTTCTTCGAAAACGGATTGCCAATCGATGGCGATACCTCTAAGGTCGATTATACTGTTTGGGGTAAGGTTCCAAAACAGCAGAGTACAGTTTATGCCTTCGACAATACGGCAGGTGCACGTCTGTTACAGGATGTCGGCCTGAACGGTTTATCCTCGGATGAAGAAAAGGAATATCCGGCTTACCAGGATTATCTGAATAAATTACGCCAGAAATTGAATGCGGTAACCCTAACCGAGATGGAGAACGATCCGTTACAGCTGTCCCCTTTCTTTGATCCGGCCGGTGACAAGTTCCACTATTTTCGTGGTTCGGACTATGATTCTCAGGAGGTGGATATCTTAACACGTTACAAACGCTATAATGGAACGGAAGGAAACTCGAAAGATATCAACGATTCGGGCGAGCGCTACAGCACTTCTTCCAAGACCGTGCCTGATGTAGAAGACATCAATCAGGACAATACTCTGAATAAAAATGAAAAATATTTCGAATACAAAGTCAGGATAACTCCGCAGGATACGGTTGTCGGTGAAAACTTCATTGCGGATAAACGTACTTCATCAGTAAGATTGGCGGATGGTACGACAGAATCCGTTACCTGGTATCAATTTAAGATTCCGGTAAAACAATATCAGCGTCGTGTGGGGGCAATCAATGATTTCAAGACGATTCGTTTCATGCGTATGTATATGACAGGATTTAAGGAATCGGTCGTGTTGCGCTTCGGTACTCTGCAATTGGTACGCGGAGAATGGCGATCCTACGAGCAGGATTTGTCCGATCCGAAGATGCCGCCCGCAGTGAAGGGTAAATTGGAAGTCTCGACTGTCAATATCGAGGAAAACAGTGACAGGGATCCGGTCAGCTATACATTGCCCCCGGGCGTCAGCCGTGTACTGGATCCAAGCCAGCCTCAGATTCGTCAGGAGAACGAACAGGCGCTTTCTTTAAAGATAACGGACCTTGCCGCTCAAGATGCACGTGCCGTGTATAAGAATACGAATTATGATTTGCGGCAGTATAAGCGCTTGCAACTGTTTACACATGCCGAGGCTCCGAAATTGGATGTAAACGATCTTGCAGATGGCGATCTCGCTGTTTTTATCCGCCTGGGATCGGACTATAAGAATAACTATTACGAATATGAAGTACCGTTGAAGTTGACTCCGCACGGGGAGTATAACTATAACAATTCGGAACACCAGAAAATCGTTTGGCCGGCAGAAAACATGTTGAATTTCCGTTTGGAGATTCTGACGGATCTGAAACTGGAGCGTAACCGGGAAAAACGATCCGGTACGAATGGAGTGTCTTTCCAGACTGTCTATTCTGGTAGGGATCCGGACAACGATGGCAATACGATCCGTGTCAAAGGTAATCCGAGTCTTTCCGAAGTGAAGACAGTCATGATCGGTGTGCGTAACGTGCGTAATAAGTTGAAGAGCGGGGAAGTTTGGGTGAACGAATTGCGCCTGACCGACTTCAATGAAGAAGGTGGATGGGCGGCCAATGCGAATTTGAATGTTGCGCTTTCCGACTTGGGAACGGTGAATGTGGGCGGACGTATCGAAACGGCTGGTTTCGGTGCTCTCGACCAGTCGTTGAACGAACGCCGGATGGAAGACTTCAAACAGTATAACGTGGCGACCTCTATCGAATTGGGTAAGCTGTTCCCGGAAAAGGCGCAAGTCAGTATCCCGTTCTATTATGCTTATTCGAAGGAAACATATGATCCAAAATACAATCCGCTGGATCAGGATGTCAAGTTGAAGGATGCTATCGACAAGGCGGAAACGAAAGCCGAGAAGGACTCGATTCGTAATTATTCTCAAGATAGGACGGTTATCAAGAGTGTTTCGTTTAATAATGTGCGTGTGAATATCAAGAGTAAGAACCCGATGCCTTACGATCCGGCAAACTTCACGCTCGGGTATTCGTACAGCATTAATGATAAGAAAAACCCGGAGACTGAATGTGAAACGACAAAGGATTACCGTGCCAATTTCGCCTATAGCTATGTGCCTTATGTCAAGCCGATCAAGCCATTTGATAAGTTATTGAAGAAAAACAACGGCTATACGCGCTATGCCAAACAACTGGCGTTTAATGTGGCCCCGTCTATCAACTTCCAGACGGCCATGATGCGGAATTATTACGAAATAAAATTACGCGACCTGACAGGAGCGGCAACAGGTGTCCCCAACGATATACCAGTGACATTCAGCCAGAACTTCTATTGGGACCGTGCTTTCAGTTTGAACTGGGCTTTTACGAATAACCTGAACATAACGTTCAGTTCCGGTACGAATGCCCGTATCGAAGAACCGTATGTGCAGGTGAATAAGGAACTGAACCCGGACGGTTACCAGTTATGGAAAGATTCCGTGAAGAAGAGCATCGCTGACCTGGGAACCCCGATGAAGTATGACCAGCAGTTTATGGCGACCTGGCAGTTGCCGTTGCAGCTAATCCCGGTTCTGGATTGGACCAATGCTTCTTTGAGCTACAATGCTACTTACAACTGGGATCGTGGAGCGACGGTAAGCGAAGATATCGAGATGGGTAATACGATCAAGAACCAGCGTCAGTTCGATTTGCAGGCGAACTTGAACCTGTTATCTCTCTACAACAAAAACAAATATTTGAAGAAGATCAACCAGAAGTTTAACAATACCCGGACTACGGCTAAAAAAACGGAGAAGAAGAAAAAGCCGAAATTGGAAAAAGAAATTGTCTTGAGTCCGGACAGCGCTACGGTTGTCGAGCATGGTATGTTTACGAAAAAGGTGCAAATCACGGCCAGAAGAACGGACGGGCGTGTCTACAAAGTCAAGTTCAAGCCGATCAACTTCGCACAGGTTAAGATTTTGAACCAAGACACGGTGCGCTTGAAGTTGACGATCATACCGGGACCGGCCCCTACTGAGGATTTTCTTTACAAGGCGGTTGAACACAGTGCCCGCTTTTTGATGATGGTGCGCCGTTTCAATATTCAGTTTACGAACTCTGCCGGTATGATGCTGCCCGGTTTCCGTCCGGAGATCGGTGATATCTTTGGCCAGGGACGTTCTTCATTCGGACTTTCCCCGGGGATCGGTTTTGCGTTCGGTGACGTGCGTCGTAGCTATATAGACGAGGCATATGAAAAAGGCTGGCTGATTACGGATACCGAGAGAGACGTGAATGCCGCAGTCATGACCAGTACGAAAAATCTGAATATACGGGCGAACCTCGAACCGATCACTGGATTGAAGATCGACTTGACGGCTCTTCGCAACGATACGCGTAATACGGAAATACAATTTATGTATGAAGGTATGCCGGAGATTATGGGGGGAAACTTTACCATGACGACAATCGCGCTGGGAAGCGCATTCGGAGGCAGTGGCAATGCTATGAATAACTATTCTTCGAAAGCCTTTGACAAGTTGTTGGCAAACCGCGAGATCATTGCCCAACGTATCGAAAGCAAGTATTCCGGCTTGAAATATCCGGATGTGGGCTTTATCCATGATAAAGGCTTGGGAGGAATGCCTTATAATCCGGGAACAGATAATGTGAACGGCGTCAACCGGAATTCGGCGGATGTCCTGATTCCTGCATTTCTGGCCGCTTATACCGGTAAGGACCCGAAGAAGGTAGGCTTGACGGCTTTCCCTTCGTTGAAGAGCATGTTGCCTAACTGGCGCGTTACTTACGACGGCTTGATCAAGATTCCGGCTGTCAAGAAATATTTCAAGAGCTTGACGTTGAGTCACCAGTACCGTTGTTCTTATTCGGTAGGTGCTTTCACATCCTTCTTGAATTGGGTGGATGCCGGGCAGGACGGACTGGGATATATCCAGTCGATTCTGAACGATAACCCGACACCATCGTCTCCTTATTCGATTTCGTCTGTCAGCCTTACCGAAGCGTTTAGTCCTTTGTTGGGTGCAGATGCGACGCTGTTGAATAACGTGACGGTTCGGGCGGACTATTCGACTACCCGCAATTTAAGCCTGAACACGACATCCTACCAATTGGTCGAAGCACTTTCCAAGAAAGTGACGATCGGTTTGGGTTACAAATATGCCGAGTTCAACAAGGTTTTGAAGATGAAGAAAACGCGTGATTTCAGCAATGACCTCACCGTTCGCCTTGATTTCTCGTTCAACAAGATGCAGTCGTTGATTCGTAAAATCGACACGCAACTGACGCAGGCTACTAGCGGTAACATCGCAAAGACAATCTCCTTCTCGGCTGATTACGGTTTGAGCCGTGCGTTGACGGTCCGTGCATTCTATGATATTCAGATCAATGAACCGTTGATATCGAGTGCATCTTATCCGACTTCAAACTCAAACTACGGTATCAGTTTGCGGTTCTCTCTTGCACAATAATCCAGTTTCTCTATCACTCTATCACACTTTGTTTTGTAAGCATTGACAAACATGGTGTGCAAGGAGTGATACATACCGGATTCCTGTATCACACTTGTATCACTACCTGCCGTTGAAACGGGTAGCCGGTATTGTTTATAAAAACGCAGGGAACCGTGCCGATATACATCTGTGTGGAGATAGTTTCATCAACATAAAGGTACTTTTTTACTAAAACAAGTAGGAAAAGAACGAAAAGCAAGCAGAAAAGTTTGGAAACATGCCCATCTTCTGCCTTTCTACACCCGGATGTTACCGCTCTCCACACCCGGATGTCCGGAATGGCTACACCCGGATGTCCGGAACTCGTACTTCTTACCAATCAATCTTTTGAATACCTTTGCTTTGGAGGAAAGTATTCGCCTTGCTGAAGTGTTTGCAGCCGAAGAAACCATGGTCAGCAGAGCGTGGAGACGGATGCACGGTTGTCAGCACCAAGTGTTTATGGGTGTCGATAAGGGCGATCTTCTCTTTTGCATAACTTCCCCACAGCATGAATACCAGATTCTCACGTCCATCGCTCAATTTCTTTATCACTGCATCTGTAAAAGTTTCCCATCCCATATTCCGATGTGAGCCGGTTTCGTGAGCCCGTACAGTCAGGACCGAGTTCATAGGAAACACGCCTTGCTCTACCCAACGGTCCAGATTGCCGGATGTGGGGATCGGTTTGCCTAAGTCTTGGTGTATTTCTTTGAATATGTTGGCCAGTGATCCAGGAATGGGAACTCCTTGCGGGACGGAGAAGCAGACTCCGTAGTATTGCCCCGGATTGGGATAAGGGTCTTGTCCAAGTATAACAACCTTCACTTTCTCGAATGGACAGGCATTAAAAATATGGAAGATCTGGTGTCCGGGAGGAAGCACATGGGCGCTTCTGTATTCGTTCTTGACAAATGTGACCAACTGCTCAAAGTATGGTTTATCAAATTCTTCCTGAAGGCGTTTTCGCCAGCTTTCTTCTATTTTGACATTCATGGCATAGCATGTTAATTGGGACAATGCAAAAGTATATAATTTACAAGAGATTATCAAGAAGACAACAAAGATACGACGGATATCTTATCCGGATATTGACTTAATTCTACAATAAATGTGTATAGTCACAAACTCCCTGAAAATATTTCAGAATAAACGCAAACTTATCTTTCAAAGAGATTCAAATTGTATCTTCTTTTTGAAATAAACAAATAAAAAACAGACAGCCACCGATAAGTTAACTATATTTGTCAGCAGATAAGAAGTTACATGCAAAAAAATGACAAAATAAAACTTAATTCCTACCTGGCTCCCCTTTCCTTTTTATATGGAATTGGGATATGGTTGCGAAATCGACTTTTTGATTGGGGTATTTTACATTCCGAACAATATTCTATTCCTGTGATCTGCATAGGAAACTTATCTGTAGGAGGAACGGGTAAAACTCCCCATACAGAATATATCATACGTTTACTGAAAGATAAATATCGCATTGCAGTATTAAGCCGAGGGTACAAAAGAAAAACATCGGGGTTTATTCTTGCTGATTCTGAAAGTTCCAGTTTGGAGATCGGAGATGAACCTTTTCAAATGAAAAATAAATTTCCGGATATACTTGTCGCTGTCGACGCTAATCGCCGCCGGGGGATTCAAAATCTTTTATCCCTCCCTGAAAAAGACAGACCTGAAGTAATTTTGTTAGATGATGCATATCAACATAGATATGTGCACCCTTCCCTTTCGATCGTGTTGAGTGACTACCATCGTTTATTTTATAATGATAAACTAATGCCTACCGGACACCTGAGAGAACCGATAAGTAATATAAACCGAACAGATATCGTAGTTGTTACTAAATGCGACGAAGATATGAAGCCGATTGATTTTCGTGTTATTGAAGAAAATATGAAGTTGCGGGCTCACCAGTTACTTTTTTTTACCAGCATCGTTTATGGAGAAGTCAAACCTGTATTCCCCTCGGAAGCTCGTTTCTTAAACCATAAAAATATTGGAAAAGAAGATGATATATTGTTGATATCAGGTATTGCAGTTCCCACTCCATTTATTCGTGAGGCAGAAAAGTATTCAAATAAAGTGTTGCCGGTCGTTTTTCCTGATCATCATACGTTTAGCAAGTCAGATTTCAAGAAATTGGATGTGATATTCGAAAAGATGACTTCACCGGGAAAATTGATCTTAGTAACAGAAAAAGATGCAGCACGTTTAAAAAACAGTCCTCTTGTTCCGGAAAGTTGGAAGAAATATTTATATTATCTACCGATTGTAATCAGGTTTTACAATGAGCAGAGTTTTAATGAGACAATAGAAAAACATATTATCACATTTCCCAAAAATAATATTTTACAAAACAAATATGAGTAACAGGACAGAAATATCAACATTAGGCGAATTCGGTTTGATTCGCCACCTAACTAACAGGATTGAAATAAAGAATAATAGTACGATAAAGGGCGTAGGCGATGATGCGGCAATTCTCTCCTATGAGGATAAACAAGTGCTTGTCACCACCGATCTATTATTGGAAGGTATTCATTTCGACTTGACTTATGTACCTTTAAAACATCTCGGATATAAATCGGCTGTTGTAAATTTCTCCGATATTTATGCTATGAACGGCCAGCCTAAGCAGATCACTGTATCACTTGGCATCTCCAAACGTTTTTCTGTTGAGGATGTAGAAGATTTTTATGCTGGGCTAAAGTTGGCCTGTGATGTGTATGGAGTCGATATTGTCGGAGGAGACACTTCTGCTTCTTTAACAGGGCTTTGCATCAGTATCACTTGTATTGGGGAAGGAGAAAGAGATAAAGTTGTCCTTCGCAGTGGAGCCCAAGAAACGGATTTGATATGTGTTTCCGGGGATTTAGGAGCTGCTTATATGGGATTGCAATTATTAGAACGCGAAAAAAGGATATTTAAAGGTGAAAAAGATTTCACACCGGATTTTACAGGCAAAGAATATCTGTTGGAACGTCAATTGAAGCCGGAAGCTCGTAAAGATATTATAGAGATGCTTCGTCATGCGGGGATTATCCCTACAGCAATGATGGACATATCAGACGGTCTGTCTTCCGAACTTTTGCATATTTCAAAAGAAAGTAATGTCGGATGTCGCGTATATGAAGATAGAATTCCTATCGATTATCAAACGGCTGCAATGGCTGAACAATTTAATATGAATTTGGTAACTGCAGCTTTAAATGGCGGTGAAGACTATGAATTACTTTTCACTGTTCCTCTCACTGATCATGATAAAGTATCTGAAATGAAAGGTGTTAAAGTAATCGGTCATATTACAAAACCCGATCTCGGTAATTACTTGGTAGGTCGTGATGGAGGCGAAGTCGAACTAAAAGCACAAGGCTGGAATTCTTTGGAAGAATAAAAAATCAGTAAAAAGTAGCTCTACCTATTGCAAGACTCAAAAAAGATTCATATCTTTGCACCCGTTAAACAAAACAACGGTGCCATAGCTCAGTTGGTAGAGCAAAGGACTGAAAATCCTTGTGTCCCCGGTT
>OBAM01001303.1_pt1 | contig 16407 bp, 19 predicted proteins | sample 1517751 | NCBI WGS metagenome assembly OBAM01 (sample SAMN04571703, study PRJEB22368) | human gut metagenome | biome: human gut; material: stool | host: Homo sapiens | place: Luxembourg | collected 2012-10-18
GAGCGTCTGCCTTACAAGCAGAATGTCGGCGGTTCGATCCCGTCAGCGCCCACCAGAAATCAGGCATATCCAAGAAACTTGGATATGCTTTTTTTATTTGATTTTTAGGAATAATTGCTTTCATAATGTTTTACAAAAGTAACAAACCAGCAGGGAAGCCCTTAAAGAGGTTTTTTTGATAATTTGCATTTCTCCTGGCTTTGTAGTAAAGTCAAATTAGCAATAAAAGAGTATTTATAGTAAGGAGGCATAATTATGAAAAAAACTTTTCTTTCCAGTATTCATGAACGCCGCAGCGTTTACAGTATTACCAACACTTCTCCGATTCCCAAAAATAAAATTGTAGCACTGATAGAAATGCTGTTGGAGGATGTTCCTTCGGCCTTTAATTGTCAGAGCGCCCGTGTTCTAGTATTGTTTGAGCAGGCTCATAAAAATTTTTGGGATATTGTTATGAGAACTTTGCGTGAACGTGTACCGGCTGAAAAATTTGCGCCTACTGAAGCTAAAATCAATAGTTTTGCAGCAGGGTATGGTACTATTTTGTATTTTGATGATGAAGGCATTACAGAAACTTTTGCCAGTAATTTTCCTACTTATGCGGCAAATTTTAAAACTTGGGCAGATCAGGCTAACGGCATGCTGCAGTTTGCTATCTGGACAGCTTTAGAAGAGGAAGGGTTAGGTGCCAATCTGCAGCATTATAACCCAATTATTGATGCGGAAGTAAAAGAAGTATTCAATATCCCAGATCAGTATCGTTTGATTGCGCAAATGCCGTTTGGCGCTAAAACAGCTGAGCCTGATGAAAAAGAAGTTATATCCGGTTCGGATAGAATGCGTATCTTAGAATAAAAGATGAAAATCCCCCGTTTAATCGGGGGATTTTTTTTGAAAAGACATTCTTTTGACATTTAATAATGTTATACTAATAATATAATTATTCTTGGAGGTGCAACAGATGAAGATGTCGCGGAAATTTATAACTGCTGGTGTGGCAGGAGTCATGGCTTTGGGGATAGCTGTTTCAGCATGGGCTGCAGAACCTCAGATTACTGATCAAAAAATACGTTCTGGCGGAGTAACAGTTAATATCCCTGTTGTGAAAGGCGCCGTAGGCGGTGCAGAAGTTGATGACAAAGTGAATATGGCAATTGATTTTAATATTGTGAAAAAGTTGTATGCTTATTTGCCCGGAGGAAGTAATGGACTGAGTTTGCAGGAAAATTACTATCCTGAGTTTGACGGTTACGGTGGTGCGAAGGCGAGCCGTGAGTTTGTGACTGATATAGCAGGCTTTATCAATCGTCAACTGCAAAATCAGGCGCAGGCAGCTCATAAAGCCGGTTCTCATGTCAAACAGTATACGTTTGACGGCAGATATCAAGTGCGTTTTAACAGTGAAGAGTTACTTTCTTTAGAACAAACTTATATGGATTATTTGGGTGGTGCCCATCCGAATACATATTTGGATACGATCAACGTAAATTTAAAAAACGGTAAATTACTGAGTTTAGGCGATATGTTTAAAGCTGGCAGCAATTATCTGCCGCGTTTGAATACCATTGTTGCAAAACAGGTGGCAGACGAACAGCAGTTAAAGGGATTTTTTGATAAAAAAGTAGAAGTGAACGGAACAGAAAATTTTTATATTACGGATAATGCTGATCTTGTTATAGTATATCCTCCTTATGCTGTTGCTCCGTATGCTGCCGGAACGATCGAGTTTATCATTCCTGTTAGCCAGGTTGCAGATATTTTTAATTTTAAATTAGAATAAAAGACTGATATTTTAGCCCTGCTGAAGCAGGGCTTTTTTTATTGTCTGATCAAGCGAAATACTTTTATGACATAAATGACAGGGATTTTTCAAATAATGTTAACGCGATTATGTATTATAGTGCACATATTTGAACTATTATTGAAAACATAAAAATGAATAGCTGGATATAATAAAATTGATGTAATTAATATTACAGAAGAATAAAAGTGTGGTTGGTGAAATTATGTTTAGCAAGAAATTCAAAAAAATAGGATTGAAAATAGCCTATTACAGAAAAAGAAAGGCATTGAAACAGATGGAAGTAGCGGAAAAGGCTGGTATCTCCTGTTCATATCTTTCTAAAATTGAAACAGGAAAAGTGCGTTACAGTCTGGCTGTTTTGATACAGATCGCAAAAGTACTCGAGATTGATCCAGGGGAACTGTTGACAGATGGGAGCAGTTATTAAGTTAAGAAAAAGTAAAGAGGTGTAAGAAAGTGGAAGAACCTGATTATAAAACGATAGGTATTAATATAAAAATTAAAAGGATACGTCAAGGTATCAGTCAGGCTAAATTGGCTAAGCTTTTAGGAGTATCCGCAGCTCATTTGTGTAATATAGAAAATGGTAAAGTTAAAATAAGCCTGAAAATGTTGTATAAGCTTACCGGTTTTTTTAAGTGTAGTTTAGATGATTTGCTAACCGTTTAAGATACTTAAAAACAGTGGTAAAAGTTAAATGCTCAGTAAAAGCAGTAGAATAAAAACTTTTGACTTATTGTCTATATAATATGTATATATTACTGAACCTCCATAAAAAAAATGGAGGTTTTTCTTTTTTATGTAAATAAAGATATAATATTTCAAAAGATAGTATTGAATGTAAAAATAAAATAAATAATAAAAAGAAATAAAAATAATATAAAAAGTAATTTTGAAACTTAAACTTAAGACAAAAACATATCTATTATGATAATATATAACCAATGCAGCAAGAATACTTTTGTTAGAAATAAATTTAAATATAATGAATTGTATAATGTATGTAAAATATCAAAAAAATTATTGCAGATTATTCTGATAATTATAAATGCAATATTGAATACACAATATGAAGTAATTTTTTGAATAGCATTTAAATAATGTAAAATGTTTATTGATATAAATTAATGAAAGTTGAAAAAATTAACACATAAAATAAAAAAGATATAATTTATTTATTTCTGTGCACTAAAGAACACATATGTTAACTATTTCTGAACACCTAAATATTAATAAAATGTGATAATAATATTAATAAAGTATAAAGAATAGCAAAGAAGGGATAAATAATTAACATCTTGGATTAGTATGGAAATGGAGATTTAAATGTTTTCGACAAAATTTAAACAATTAGGGTTAAAAATTCAATATTACAGACAAATGAAAAATATAAGTCAGGTAGAATTAGCTGATGAGGCAGGAATCTCACGCTCGTATCTGTCGAAAATAGAAACAGGGAAAGCGCAGTGCAGCGTACCAGTTTTGCTGCAGATTGCGCAAGTCCTGAATGTTGATGCAGGTATTTTGCTGACAGATAAGGATATTTAAGTAAGATCAGAATAATTTTCTGGTATGTTTATCTGCATACCGGTTTAATTTTGAAAAGCTAGCAAACAAATGGTTTTATCCTGATGTTTAGCTTTTATAAAAATATAGTTCTAAAATTTTCTGGGATTATATTTTATACAGTTCAGGGAGGAGATGGCAGTTATGAGCGTAGAACCCAATTTTGTAAAAATCGGACAAAACATCAAGATCATGCGTATCCGTAAAGGTGTTACCCAATCAGAGCTTGCGAAAAAACTTGGTATTTCTCAAACACATATGAGTAATCTGGAACATGGGCGTGTGAGTGTTAATTTGAAAGTTTTGTTAAGACTTTCACATTATTTCAGCTGTGGCGTTGATGCACTTTTAGGCTTAACTTTGAATACTGAGGTTAAACCTCAAGAGGTAGAAGACAAATATACCGCAGAAGAATTATTGGATATTCTGAAAGTACTGAAAAAACAGGTTATTTAAAATCTAGATTGAAGTGAAGCTTTTAAGATGCAACTCAGATGCTTTGTATATTGGCTTCCACTGATTGGAAAAGTGAGTTTTGCTTTACATTTTTCAAATAACTCCTAAAGAACAAAAAAGCGCACTAAAAGTGCGCTTTTTTGTTCTTTATTTTTAATACTAATTGCATACTGTATACACAAATGCGGGTGAAATAAGAAGAATACTTGTATACAATTGCCTAAATGCTTGAAAAAAGTTCCGATTGTGTTACAATAGAAAACGTTGTTAGATATTGTTAGTTAATATTTTCGTGGAATACCAACGAAATAAAATTAATTTATTTGAGGGGTTGAGCTAGGATAATGATGGATATTTTAAACACTATCAATAGTTTTGTGTGGGGACCGCCGTTAATGGTTTTGCTTATTGGCACAGGTATTTTACTGACTGTAAGATTAGGTTTATTACAGGTCATAAAGCTGCCAACCGCATTGAAATTGATTTTTACTGCAAGAAATACAGGCAACGGCGATATCAATAGCTTTAAAGCCTTGTGTACGGCGTTGGCAGCTACTGTTGGTACAGGTAATATCGTAGGTGTTGCTACAGCGATCAAGGCAGGTGGTCCCGGAGCGTTGTTCTGGATGTGGATGGCGGCTTTTTTCGGTATGGCAACTAAATATGCCGAAGGTGTTTTAGCAGTGAAATACAGAACGGTTGATGCCAACGGCAATATTTCCGGCGGACCGATGCATTATATTGAACAGGGACTTGGTAAAAAATATAAACCTCTGGCAGTTATGTTTTCGGTATTCGGAGTGATGGTTGCCTGTTTAGGCAGCGGTACTTTTACACAGGTCAATGCTATCGTTGAGATCACTAATCTTTCCATAGGGATCCCGGTCATGTATACGGCAGCTATTCTGACTGTTTTGGTGGCAATCGTAACTATCGGCGGCTTGAAATCTATCGCGATGGTAGCAGGAAAAATAGTGCCATTTATGGCGTTAGTTTATATGCTTACTACAGCGGCAGTACTGATCGTATTTGCAGATCAGGTACCTGCAGCATTTGCTCTTATCATTGAAAGTGCTTTTAATCCTACGGCGGCAGCTGGTGGATTTTTGGGTGCTACTGTTATGCTGGCGATGCGCAGTGGTATTGCGCGCGGTATTTTTTCTAACGAAGCCGGTTTAGGCAGTGCTCCGATCGTGGCAGCGGCGGCAAAAACAAAATGGCCTGCTGAGCAGGGGCTGGTATCAATGACGGGAACTTTTATCGATACGATCATTATTTGCACAATGACAGGTTTGGTTCTGGTGGTTTCCGGAGTTTGGACAGGCGATTTGAATGGTGCGGCTATGACTCAATCTGCTTTTGCAATGGCTTTCCCTGCAATGGCAAAATATTTATTGATGATAGGTTTAGTGTTATTTGCTTTTACTACTATTTTGGGTTGGAATTATTACGGTGAACGCTGCATTGAATACCTTTTTGGCACGAAAAGTATCATGCCTTATCGTTTAGTCTTCATTGGTCTTGTGGCGTCCGGTGCTTTTTTAAAGCTGGAAACGATTTGGGTTTTGGCTGATATCGTTAACGGTTTAATGGCGATTCCGAATCTGATTGCTTTGCTGGGATTGAGTGGAGTAGTTGTGGCAGAAACAAAAGCTTATTTTACATATTGGGAAAAAGTGCGTTCCCGGAAAAAAAGAATTGATATTATTGGTGAACCTGAATATAGTGAATAAAAAATATCCCGCAGCTTAAGCTGTGGGATATTTTTTGACTTCTGGCAGAAGTCATTTTTTTGTGGTAATATGAAAGCAGAGAAAGACAAGGTAAAGGAGCTGGAGGTATGGAAAAGGCAGAGGTAATTAAAGCGTTTCATTTGATGTGGGATAATTATCCGGAGTCGGCAATGCTTATTGATAAAAAGCGTAATATTATTGCTGCCAATAAAGTCGCACCCAGTACAGGACGCATAGAGGGCAACAAGTGTGCTTTAGTTGAGCCGTTAGAACAGCACAAGGGCTGCAGGGCAGAAGAAGCGTGGAAGAATGGTGAAGCCAGTTATCGTAAAAAAGTCGGTAAATTAGGTGACGTAGTTTCTTTTTGGATCCCTGTCGATGGTTATCCTGATTATTTGGTGCATTTTTCTGTCGGTTCGATTCAAAAATATGAATATAACGTTTAAAAATAAACCCTGCTGTAATTTGCAGCAGGGTTTTATATGACCAGAATAAACGAAGTATTATATTTCGTTCTTTATGATTTATGCAAAATAAAAAAGACGCAGAACAAGTCTGCATCTGTCTTTTCCATTGGTACGCCCGAGTGGAATCGAACCACCGCACACGGCTCCGGAGAACTACGAGAAAAAGCCTGTAATACAGCATTCTGTAAAGGATTAAGTGGCTTTATGGCTTAGTTTTTCATTACGGTAGAATGCCATTTTCCTAACATAAATTTCAGCAATTGCACCCACAATTGCACCCAACTTATAAATTGAAAATTTTTGAGATTTTATTCGGCAAGGAAGCATCGTAACCTGGAATAGCGTGACCATAAAGATCTAAAGTGTGGCTGGCTCTGCTATGTCCCAATCGTTTAGATACTTCCAAAAGCGGTACACCGTTCGCCAATAATTGTGTTGCATGCGTATGACGAAGTACGTGGAATTTTTTATGCGGTACTGAAGCTAATAATAAAATACTTTTCCAGGCTCTTTCGATTTGGTTAGGTCGTAATGGAGTTCCATTTTTGCTTTGAAAAATATAGCCATCAAAAGAAACGATTTTCCCACTGTTAAAACGTTTTTTTTAGTCAGAGGATAAATCCCTCGTGATTGTGATTTCTCTTTCTCCAGCGGCCGTTTTTGGCGGTGTATCGACCATTTTGCCATTTATATCTTGCAGGCTGTTGTTGATCACAACATAATCATCAAATACACATTTTCGTTTTAGTCCTAAAACTTCTCCAAGTCTCATGCCGGTGTTGATTGTTAATAAAAATAATAAATAATACCTTCTATAGGTGGAATTAGTTTTTAATACCTCTGATATTGCTTGCAGTTCTTCGCTTTTGAATATTTCTATTTTGGGTTTCGATACTTTAGGCGCTGGTATGGCATTCATAATATTCTTTTTTACTAGCTCTAGGAAAACTTGTTGAGTATTATCTGAAAAATGCCGGATGCGAGGTAATTCGTCTGCAGGGCGACAACCTAAACGGCGAATCTCCGGCATATCCGAATGTTTGTAAAAATGCTAACGACTGGGGGGCAGATGTATTTGTCAGTTTGCACTGCAATGCGTTTGATGGTTATGCGAGGGGCATTGAAACATTGGTGTTTAACTTTGTCAGCGAAGCTGAACGTCTGGCTGCCTGTGTACATAAGCAGTTGGTCGATACGGAACAGAGCATTGATCCGTATATTCCGGATCGTGGGCTTAAGGAACGCCCGAATTTGTCTGTGCTGAGAAATACCGATATGCCGGCTATTCTTATCGAAATGGGTTTTATTGATAACGATCACGATGTTATTTTGCTGGAACATAAACAAGATGCGATTGCAAAGGCTATTGCACGTGGAGTAACGGATTACGCAAATTTATAAAAGTAACTATTTCAAAATAAGGTAATAATGGCAGGGTTATCATATATACCAATTAGCTATTATATTGATAGTGGTTATATGCATAGATTATGCTGAAATTATTGCATAAAAAAATAGCTCCCATATAGGGAGCTATTTCAATATAATTTTTTATTTTGCCGAAAGCTTTTGTAGGATTGATAGAAGCAGTAACAAGATAAAGCTAACAAACCTACTATAGAGCCTACTATAACAGAAGCGTCTGTAGTATTTTCACTGATATAAAAAAGCAAAAGCGAAACGATAATTACGGATAAAATTTTGAAAAATGTTTTTTTGTTAATTGTTAGTGGTTTAATATTAGATCTTGCTTTAGCAATGGCCATTTCTTTAGATATGGCCTTAAATATATCTTTGAAAAAATAATATGCTAACCCACCGGTGAAAACTACAACGGATGCTATTAACCACAGTAACATGCCGAAAGCTATCATTAGAGCTAAGAAATTTAGCATAAAATCACGACCTTTATATAATTATTATAACATTTTTGCAGGAAGGAGGGCAATAATGGCGGGAAAATTATCTGGGGAATAATATTTTATGATATCAATCATATAAATATAGAAAGTGTGATTAAAATTTGCGTAAGGATGTAACTAACATGAAAAAAGAAAAGAAGATTTAGCAAGCAAACTTTTTTGGACGGGTATGATTATCGGTTTTACCTTGGGAGCACTGCATAATTATTTTGGGCTGTAAATGTTCGTTTGAAATTCGTGCGAAACGAAGTGCTTTTACTTGACTGGCAAAAATAAAATGCCGGTCAAGTCACTTAAAATGGCTTAACAGGGCGCTTTATCTAACTTGTTGGTAATTTGCTGTTTCTCTTTTTTTCTCGTGCGAAGTGAGGTTGATATGTATTTGTAAGTTAAATTTAAGAATAAAAAATATGTTGTTTTATTGACATAGGGGGGCCTATAAAGTAAACTATAAATACAGAAAGAATACAGAAAAAAGAAGACATCGCAATTTAGCGATTTTTATTTTTAGTAATTTGCGAATAGGTTTATTTTGTGTACCCTTTTTATGAAATTAACAGTGACGGAAGGAGGAGTTAGTATGTATGATGCATTAACTGTTGCTAGATATATTATTGACAGGAGTTTTAGAAAAAAAGATCCTGTTAGTAATCTTCGTTTGCAAAAACTCTTATATTTCGTTCAGTTAGAATCTTATAGGGAAAATAATAACCCAATGTTCTCAGATGATATTGTTGCATGGCAATTCGGTCCTGTTGTTCCTGACGTGTACTATGAATATAATGTATATGCAGGAACGCCTATATTATTAGAATACAAAGATTTAAGTGTTATTGAGGACAGTGATAAACGTATTATAGATAGGGTAATAGATACAATGAAAGATATCCCTATATGGAAGCTTGTTGATCTTACTCACAAGTCGGGGGGGCCGTGGGATCAAGTTGTCAAGACTGATGGATATAGATCTTCTATCCCCAAAAAAATGATTGAAAAAGAAGCCATAATTTCTAAATGACAGGTGAGTTTGTGAATAAAGGTGAATCACAATCTATTATTAATAATTTTATTATGCTATTAGCAGAATCCTCTTACAGTATGGATGATATAAAATCCAAGGTAGAGGATTCTATTATTGCCATTTATAAAGATCCTAAATTTAGGCATTCTTATTCGCAGATATTTGCTACGATAAAAACCCAAATAATGCCATCCGATAAATACAATATTGATTTTTTGTCAATGAATGTAGAAACATTATATGATCTTAATGACAGAGACAATGGGTGGGGAGATGAAGTTAAAAATAAAATTAATAAATTATGTGATCATATAATGCTGGAAACTTCCAGAATGGGGTATTTTAATAATCAATTTGCACAGTATCAAGACTTGGAAAAACAACTTAAAGATAATACGCTAAGCGTGAGAAAAACAGGTAAAAAATTAAAAGATGCTAGTAAAGAATTGACAAAAGCGCAGGCTACAATAGATTCTTTGAGGTCAGAATCTGTAACTGTTTTAAGTATATTTGCGGCGATAATGTTAGCTGGGATAGGTGGCTTTAGCGTATTAGGAAATTTTGTAAAAGCAGTAAGTGATATATCTAATTATCGATTCTTTATAACAGCATCATTTTTAGGATTAATTTTATTTAATGTAGTTTTTATGTTGATTTACATGATTGCAAGATTAACAGGGAAAAACATATATACTATATGTACAGATAGCCACAAAGATATAAATTCAGATTGTGTTTATAGCAATTGTAATAATAATTGTTGTGGGATAAATCGTGTAAGAAAAAGATTACCATATATTTTCTGGTCAAATGTTATATTGGCAGCTATTATTGTAATTAGTTTGTTCATAGAGCATGTGGATCTAATAAAAATAATGTCATATATATGTTCAAAAAGATAGTTTAAAACAACTTAAAGCACTTTGCATATTTTGCAAAGTGCTTTTTCTATGGAGGAATGACATGTATGAAAAAATCGAAGGTTGGATATCTAATAATCGCTTCCTTGTTGGTCTGGGTGTTGGTGCAGTTCTTTTTCTTGCCTGCTACCTGTTCAGCCGAGCCAGCATACATGATAACGGAAAGCGAGCTGGTGACACTGGAACAAAACTCGAACAGGCAGTTAGCAATCAGCAGTCAATTAGCAGTGGAATTGCAAACAGCCAGGGAACAGTTGATAGTATCGGATCAGGAATTGACCGAAGCCAAACTGCAAATAGATCAGCTACAGAAGCAGTTGACAGATGTACTGAACTCGTCGAAGAAACAAGAAAACTTACAGAAAGAAATCTTGAAATCCTTGCTACCATCCGCACCAGGGGTACTACGGGAGATCGGAGCCAAGATTAATGTTGATCACTATGTTACAGGTATCAGCTACGGAGTGAGCCGCCGGATAGGTAGCAAATATATAGGATTTCGAGGCGAGTATGATTGGCAAGATAAAAAACTGGTGTGTGGGTAACATATGCGTACTAAAGAAAGCCTGACTATTACTTAATGTAGTAGTCAGGCTTTCTTTTTTATTATAAAATTAAGAAGTAGAAAAAATGTCGTCTTATGTAGAGGTATAAAATGAGATTGTGGCATGAAGAATTAATACCATTATTACCAAGGCAACAGCTACTTGGGCAGCATCGTGAATGTTGTGCTATGCGAGGTAACGGTTGGGGTAAAAAGCATAGAGTGGTAGATTATGTGTTTAAGCATAGTTTGCATGATCTTGAGTTGTATCATGCAAAGGTTATGCAGGAGATGTTTAATAGGGGTTATAAAGTAAGTAGTGAGTGGTTTTATAGGAATTATAGGAGAAAGCATATAAACACTGTTCCAAATGACTTAATACCTTTAATAAAAGAAAAAGTATATTTAGAACATGATGAAGTATATATGCACGAATGTTTGGAAAATTTAGCGAAAAAGGGAATCATTATTGAAAAATCAAACTTAAGATAAGTGAAACTTGAATTTCTATAAAATAAGCCTGTATATAACATATAGGCTTATTTTATGTAAATGTAAAACTAAACTGAAATACATAAGTGTTACTATATTAAGAAAATAGATAATGCGAAGAACAAAAAGTATATATGTTTGAATGCTGATGATAAAAAATGCACGAATTAAATAAGGATGTATAATACGGATTTGAAGTAAATATTAATAAATATAAAAGTATACTAACTATTTGTTTATTGAACAGAAAAAGTTAAAAATATATAATATAGAAAAGTAAGAGAGCAATATATTGTATTATTGAAAGCTATATAGCGTGAAAGTATATATGGGGGGGACATGCGTTTGCATGGAACTTTCATAGCCTACCTCTCTCAGATAATAATTCTGAGGGAGGTAGGCTTTTATTTTTACAAAAAGAAAGCGGACTTTACTGGTCTTGTTTAATGGGGGTGAATATGCAAATAAATGTTACTACCGATTATGCGATAAGAATAGTTTTGTATCTGGCTATACAAAACAAAGTTACTACCTCCAAAGATATAGCTATGGCAATGGGGATTCCTAAGAGCTATATTTTTAAAATTACTAATAGACTACTTACAGCAGGGATTATCCAAAGAATCGTGGGTGCTAAAGGCGGTTTTATATTGGATAAGAAGGTTGAAGAGATATCCATGTATGAAATTTTCAAAGTTATGGAAGCGACGGTGAAGATAAACCGTTATTTGGAAGGAGATGATTACTGTAAATGCTTTGAAACACAAAACTGCTCGTTAAGAAAATTTTATTCCATGATGCAAAGTAGTTTGGAAAACATGTTGAAAGCAACAATGATTAAAGATGTATTGGACATAAACAAGTAAGAGGTGAGATATGCTGGGAAAAGAAACATATTTATTTTTAGAAAATACGAGTAAAAGATGGCATGAGCATCAAAATAAAGCTCTAAAAATGTTCTTGGTTCAGGCATTATGACGAAGTAAGGAATGAAAATAATGAAGTTAGAAGGATTTGAAGAATCAAGTGAAAGGGATAAATGTGGGCATTTAGGCGGATTGGTAATGACGTGCCCGATTTGTGGTAAGGAGTTTGGTTGTAATAAAGCTTACCATGTATATACAGCTTTAGTTAAACGCAGACGGCAGTATTATTGTAGCTACAGCTGTTATAAACAGCGGCCCAATCCAAAAGAAAAAAGGTGATGGAGGTAGATGGAATATGTTGGTTAAGGCGTAAAGGTCAAGAAGTAGTTCTGGTTTATTTTAAATCGTAAAATTATTGAAGGGTAGGGTACAATGAAAATGAAAAATTATAAAGCATTATATAAAATTCTTACATTATCTTTGGCATTTAGTGGATGTTTATATAATTATAATATGCATAATGTTTATGCTAGTGATTTGAATATTGTGGATGAAAATGGAGAAAAATATTTAATCGATAGTGGTGGAATTTTTAAATTTTTAGACGGGTCTAAGAATTATGATAAAATATCATATACTAAGCATGAGGGCGTGTCTTCTAGTATAGGTTTTATAAATGTTAAGAATAAAAAAGTAGAAATATTGACCAAGTCTTTGTATATTGATACTGAAGATCCTACTAGTGATGTTATTAATGTTTCTGATGGTGAACTTAATATAGGGACAAAGGATAGTCCTATAAATGAAGTTGTAATATCGGGATGCGTGTATAGTAGACCTGGTGAAATAATAGCAAATAGCAATGGTACAATCAATTTTTTTGTAAATAATATGGAAATTAGTAGTGCTGATAATAAAAATGGACATAAAATGTTATTCACTATAGAGCCTTTTTCTAGTAATGGTATAATAAATATTAATGCAAATAATAACTTAAAAATTAGAGGGAATATAGGCGTTGGTTTTTTGGGAAAAACTGTATTTGGTAGCTATTCATGCACAAAAAATGGTCAGATAAACATAAATAATTTTTCTAATGGTACAGTTCAGATAGAAGGGAATGTTTATACAGCTAATATATTGAATAATGGTGTTGAATACAGAGACAATAACATTGATATAATAATGCAAGATGAAAAATCCTATTTGAAAGGAAGCGTTATAGATTATTATTATAACGTAAATAATGAAAAGGATAGAAGAGAAGGAACACATTTATCTTTAATTAATGGTAGTAAGTGGGATATGGCAGGATCTTCATATATTACAGATTTGAATCTAGGAGAAAATTCGGTAGTAAATTTGAATTACAGTTCTGATGTTATTCCCAAAAATAATTATAGAGTTTTGCGTGTTTATAATAATCTTATTGGGAACGGCGGTACTTTTAATATGGATATCGATGCCAGCAAAAATGTCCAAAATAGTGATAGAATATATATTAGTGGTACACATGAAGGCACACACTATATTACTTTGAATAACATAGGTGCATCAATAGATGGAGCGAAAGGAACTATTTTAGTAAGTGTTGCTGATGAACAAGGTGATTTTAAAGCAAATGATAGCGAAGGAACTTTATATTGGAACACTTATAAACTATCAAAGAAAACGGATGGTGTTACAAACGGATATACTGTAGATTGGGTATTGGATGAAGTAGAAAAAAAACCTGATTTACTTACTACTAGTGTAAACACAATTCTTTCAGCAAATGCGCTGAACTACCATACTTGGAGAACGGAAAATGATAAGCTGCTGCAGCGGATGGGTGAACTGCGTCATAATGGCGAAGAAGCTAAAGGTGCTTGGTTCAGAGTAAAGGGCAGTAAGATTGGTCGTGGTGGCAAGTTTGGTTTTGACAATAAATATACTGCATACGAGTTGGGCTATGACGAAGTTGCCAAGCGTACAGTAGATAAAACCCGTTATCAAGGTGCAGCTATCAGCTATACTGATGGTAGCAGCAGTTACAGCAGAGGCAGCGGAGGCAACAGCAGTAAGGCGATCAGTTTCTATAATACCGAGATTGGAAGCAAGGGCCATTATCTGGATTTGGTGTTAAAAATCAGCAATATGGATAACGATTTTACAGTGTATGACACTAACAGTAATAAGATCACTGGTGATTTTAACAATACCGGCGTAGCACTGAGCGCTGAATACGGAAGGAAAAATGCTTTAAAAAATGGCTGGTATATTGAGCCGCAGGCACAGTTCACACTGGGTTATTTAGGCGGTGACTGCTACACAGCCAGCAATGGTATTGAAGTAAATCAAAGTGGCATTAAAAGTGCGGTTGGACGTGTTGGCTTCAATATTGGCAAAGCAATCGGCAGCAAAGGGATCATCTATGCTAAAGCTAACCTGCTACATGAATTCGGTGGTAGCTATAATGTTACTATGACCGATAGCAGTGGTCGAGTAAATGTGAGTGACAGCTTTAATGATACATGGTTTGAGTATGGTATAGGTGCGGCTTTTGCGTCTGGTAAAAATAGCCATGTTTATTTCGATATAGAACGTAGCTCAGGTAGTGATTTTACTAAAGACTGGCTGTGGAACATAGGTGCAAGATGGAGTTTCTAAATTAAGTATAAAAAAGATAAGCTATCTACGATATAAAGTAGATAGCTTATCTTTTTTATATGGAAAAATGCATTGCACCTAAAGACATATGGTTTTGCTGCACCCGAGAAAATAAAAAAGACGCAGAGCAAGAGTATATTTGTTTTTATAAATTTTTAAGTCATGATAATAAAAAAGCTAAAAAGGTTCGAATAAAGCGGAATGTAAATGTTATAAAGTTAATAAAATTATTTTAAGAAGATATAAACAAGATGCTTGCAATTAATACAAAGGAATTTAAATATATATTAATTAACACTTTATTGAATATGAGTCTCTAAAAATGTAAAATAAAGAACTAAGAGAGAAGTAAAATGTATTATTGAAAACTATATGGCGTGAAAGTATATATGGGGGGGACATGCGTTTGTGTGTAACTTTCATAAACGTACCTCCTTCAGAAATTTCTGAAGGAGGTACGTTTTTTGTTTAGTAAAAAAAGAAAACATATTTTGTATGTCTTGCTTTATGAGGAAAACGATATAGTGGCTTTAATAAAAATAAGTTAAATGAAAAAGCATATTGTATTTATTAAAAATAATATTGAGAAAAAGGTAGGAGATACTAATGAACAAAAATTTAAAAAGAGCAATTTTAACAACTATAGTATTGATGAATGCAAATTATATAACAGGTTATGCAAGTACATATGATAATACTGAGATAAATACTAATCCTGTTCGCATAACCAACGATACACTTTCTAATGCCACCATTACTTCTGGTGGTAGAGTAATAATGGAAAATTCTGATGGTTCAAATATTACTCTGAATAAAGGTCAACTTGAGATGACTGGAGGAACTTTAAATGGTGTTAGCTCTACAGACGGTGCTATAACCTTAACCAATGTTAAGGGTAATGATATAGTTTTAAATGAAAAAGTGGCGAAATCTCATTATATAAAGTTATTAGATAAATCTGAGATTGTTGGAATAACTTTGGAGAAAGGTTCTTCATTGTTTCTCGATGCTGATATGTGGAATCCTGCAATTAAAAATCAGAGTGTCGTAAAAAAGTTGACGAGCAATGGTGGAAATATTAAGTTGACAGGAAGTGGGACAATTACAGGAACACATGAAGAAAGAAATATTTTAAATGATACTACAGTAAGTATTTATGACAATAGTGTGTTAGAATATGCTGATTTTAGTGGCAAATCTATCATTAATGCAAGTCAAACGGATCGAGTCAACTCTCCACAGGGTGAGTTAAACCAAACTATTGATAATGTAACTTTAAGTGATAACTCAGAGTTGAGAACCTACGGTGATGTGGATAAAGTTAATATAAGTAATATCTCTCTTTATGATGACTCATTAATAGATGCAAGAAAAGATGCTAACCTAAAGAATGTATTTCTTGGAGATAATGCTACTTTATATGTTTTGGAGAACCCGATTGGTTTAGAAGATTTGGAATTAAGAGATAAATCTTATGTGCTTTTAAATAATCAAATAACAAGTATGTCTATTGGCGGTGATTTCATTGCAAATGGGGGAACTGTTGCTTGGTCTAGTGGGAATGATTATAATACTAAAACTCTTACAATAGATAATCTCATAAATGATAATAATACAACTACTAATTTTATACTAAAAACAGATCTTGATTCCGAGACTATTGTGGAATCGGTTGTTGTGAATAATGCTGAACAAGATAGTGTTATAACTGTAGGTGTCATAGATAAAAGCAAAATAGATAACTATAATGTTGGTGATAATAAGAAAGTACTGGTTGTAGTTGACAATAGTCAAAATCTTAAAGTTGCTGGTAAAGAGATAGATAATGGAGGAATATGGAGCGTGACTCCTACAATTGAAAATGGCTCAGAGGTTGGTGGATTGGATACTGAATGGTATTTGACAAACATTCAAAAGAAGGAAAATGGCAATACTGAAACCATCAACGATGGTTTTGCCAGTGATTA
>OBAM01001310.1_pt1 | contig 16335 bp, 10 predicted proteins | sample 1517751 | NCBI WGS metagenome assembly OBAM01 (sample SAMN04571703, study PRJEB22368) | human gut metagenome | biome: human gut; material: stool | host: Homo sapiens | place: Luxembourg | collected 2012-10-18
ACCCTCCAGCCATTGATTTTTGGTGCGAAGCTCCCAGTGATTTTATGTTAGCTTGGGGTTCGCACCATCTTGACAGCCTTATTATATCATACATCACAACATCCTGCATCCGCTTTTGTGGTTAATTAACCCACAGCCCAATATCCGCATCATAATCACCGAGATTATCCAGTACACACATATTAGTAATACCACTGTCATCAATAATAATTGGTGTTGTACGATTACACCAATATGTGTCATATTCATTACGATAGACTGTTACAGAGTATCGTCCAAGCATCCTAATGTCCATTTTTTCAACTTTACCAGATTTTATGCGGCCTATAATTTGTAGTGTTTCAACAAGCGGAATCACAATGGATACTGTATCATCGTCAATGATTTTAACAGATGCATCAACTTCGCGATAATCAATGTCTCGCTTGTTAATCATATTGATAATATTTTTTGCATCCACACCATTGGCTGCATACGTATAGAGCGTAGTAAAATAACTACCGATGGCAGCAGACGAATCAATTGGATTTTTCGTAAGCGCAGCAAGTGTAGCTTGTTGCCGACTGAGTAGTTCTCCCATACTGATTGGCGTTTTTCCATTTGCGCGTTGATATTCTTTGGCTGGACCGTCAAACATATAGCACACACATTTATTTACATCAAGTCTACCATTACGATTGACACGTCCGGCAATTTGATAGACGGAATCAAGACCTGTTAGTTCACGGAATCCAATAGGAAAATCAAGATTTACACCACATTCAATAAGCGATGTTGAAATAACCTGACATCCAATACCATTTAACAAATCATTCTTTATCTGAGCTAAAATTCGTTTTCTATCCTTGGGTGTTAAATTCGTTGTTAAGCAATACACCTTTTCCTTCGATACATTTTTAAGGATATCATAAATATATTTTGCTTCTCCCTTGTAATTTACAACGCACAAGCACTGATTATGCGCCAACATCAGATTCACAAGACTTTCTATATTTATAGTGCCGATATCTTTTATGGCGCAACGTTCAAACGGTTTCCTATACCTTTGCGCATCGGATATTATTTCCTTTGGAGGCACTTTCAAAAATCGTTCCAATGGCGGTTGCGTTGCCGTGCAAAGGACGATTCGCGCACCATACTGATTCGCAAGCACTTCAACAGCCGATAAGCATGGCTTTAAATATTCACTTGGCAACAGTTGAGCTTCATCGAAAATGATAACGCTATTCGCAAGGTTGTGCAATTTACGTGTTTTCCCCGGTTTTGATGAAAACAAAGACTCAAAAAGCTGAACATTTGTAGTAATAATGATTGGACTATCCCAGTTTTCTGAAGCAAGCCTCATTTTCAAACCATTGCTGTCGTTCTTGAAGTCAACAGAAGAATGGTGTTCAAGCACATTTTCTTCACCACCAAAAATATCTCTCGCAACTTCAGCGGTCTGTGTAATAATTGAGGTGTATGGAATCGCTACAATAATGTGCTTTATATCCGGGTCTGCCTTTGCTGCAGCAAGAGCATATCCGAAACTAGATACAGTCTTTGCACCGCCAGTAGGAATGCTCATTTTGCGGATTTCCCCTTTATGTGACAGACTTCCAGCATTGATAGATTCAAGCATCATATCCGTTCGCATGATGTTGACTTCTTCATCTTTCTTAATTAACTTCTTTTGGCGATTAACATCCGCTGCTTCTATCCACGGCTGTACATAATCCATATACCGTTGAAACAGTATTTCCATGCCATCATACGACTGGGACACTTCCCTTCCCCGCATAAAAGCTGCCGTATCAAGATAATCAGCATCTACCAAGCAAGAAAACAGCATCTTTGTGCGAATGAACGCTTCCATGCCAGTGGATGGTACTGCGTTAACAGTTGGATGCACTATCTTTTCATTTTTGGCTTTTACCGCTACTGCAACGACATCATTTTTCCTATTTGCTATCACATCAGATATCTGTTCTTCTACATTACCATAAGAGGATAACCCACCATGATGACCAGCAATTATTAAGCCATCCATTCTAGCTGTATTACCGCCATTAAAAGAAGCAACAGTTGCGCCCAAAACGGAATGTGGTGACATTGGAGCATTAAGAGGGTCCAAAATATAATTTTGAAATCCATCTGTTGCCTTACCGATATCATGCAATGAGCCAACATACTCCGCTTCACCACCACAGCCAAACGGCTCAGCAAATTCCCTTGCTAACGCAGCAACCGCATCACTATGGTTCTTTAAAGACTGAGTGCGTCCATCTTCTGATGTATGAGCTATCAAATTGTTCTTCATAAGTTGGGGCAAGAAGACCTGCAATTTTAGTTGCAGGAGGATTGCCTATTCACATCCTTTCAACAGGCGAGTTGTAACGACCACTACACGATATGTCGAATTATGTTTTAATTATATCATCCAAAAAAGCAATACGCATCCGCTTTATGCCCAAATACATACCGCCACATATTTCTTAGTACGGTATGTGTTAGTTTAGCGAATACAGTGTGACAAATCAAACAAGTCACCAATATTACTAATTATTTTGTTTCTGTTGCTCCTTCATCAAAATTGAACATTTATTACTCACGGGTAAAAGCACGGCAATAGTAAGGCACAGAGGTTATTGCTATAGAAACATAATTCTACCCAAAATTGTGTGACACAAAGCTCACTGCTGCGGCATCCGTATTTCGCATATCTGTGCTTGGAAAACAAGCAAACTTGCCTTTGATGGCAGCGGCGCTCTCAAGCGTGACGAAACCAACCATGCCACTGCAACCTTTGCAAGTGGTAAACAATACAACTGTGACCTTAGTATGAGCCACAACATTGGCGTTCGCTACTTTGTCAGAGATTTGCTAAAACCCTTGCCAGTGATAGCAAGGTCTCCACTTTTGGTTAAAGTTCAGGATGCGGAGCGGAGAATCCAAGTTACACTTGCCACGCTTAAAGCTTTGTACCATGACTTGTCTCACACCGTACAACCAAAGAGAGATTTTTACACTTAGAAACCGTAAAAAACCGTACTCGGATTTGCTGCCTTTTTGCCGCTCTCCCCTTTCATGTTCCTATCACCCAATTATTCATAAAAGGAGATTTTTTGTTTCCTTTTTAAAAAATTGCCTTTTCACCTACGCGACAATAAATACCATCTGTTAATATATTGCAATTAAATACAATATGTAATGCTGCAATTCTCCGCTTCCCAAGATTTCAGCTCCGCCACTATTGTTATTCAGAACACATTTTCAATATTTTTCGAGACGGTGTTATAGATTTTGAAAAAAGAAACTCCTTTTATCAAAGCAAAAGCTATTTTGTTTTTGCACCGATGACTTTCTGCCATAGCGGAGAAAAGGACGAATCTCAACAAGGTTTCTCATATTTTTCAAAAAGTTTCTCCCTTTCTGGTATAGAAAACCATCAAAAAACGAATGTTTTATTTCGATGCTTCGTTGTATTTGTTTTTTCTGCTTTTTAAAAAATAAAGCTCCCTTTATCGTGTAAAGCTTCTTTCTTTACACGCTTATCTTTGCCCGCTCCCCCTCCCGGTCACTTGTCTGGACTTGTCTGGAACAGGATTCTTCCCGGAAAGAACGCGCTTTTGCTGGAATTCAATATTTTGAAAAACAAAACTCCCTTTATAAAATCAAAAACAAAACTCCCTTTATCAAAAAATATCGCGTAATTAAGAAAAGAAACTTCTTTTGGTTGGATAAAACTGTTTTGGCACATTTTATTCTGTGTTTGTTCTGCATACAGGATAATACGCGGCTCAAATTGCAATGCGTCAGCAACATTTCACGATATAACGATATAATGTAAGCTGTTTTTAAAAAATAAAACTCCTTTTATCTTTCTTTCCACTCCCCTACCCTCCATGTCAGATGGGGCCTTTCCATTGCAAAATCCAATTTTTTAAACAATAAAACTCCTTTTCTCAAAATTAAAAAAGCGACTCCTTTTATGAAAAGCGGGAACTGTTGCATTTGGCAAGGAAGAACGACTGTAATGCTGCAATCAGATTTGTTTTTGCGCGGAAGTAGTACGAGGTACAGAGATTCTTCGTCCAGAGCTCATTTTTTAAAAAATTTTCTCCCTTTATCTTACGGACAGCGCTTAAAAAGCGCAGGATTTATAACGATATATCGATGATATGCACTCTCATATTTTTTTGAAAACAAACCTCCTTTTATGGCTGACGCTATCGCTATAAACCTTTTCACCTCTCCCCTTCCACGCCAGTGATGCAAAAAGGTATCACGGCAGATATGGAATTCTCTCGGACTGTCCATGATTTTTACAACAACAAACCTCCTTTTCTCAATTTTTGAAAAACAAAACTCCCTTTCTTAAATTTTGAAAAAAGAAACTCCCTTTGTAAGCACTTCCATGCTCGTCTTCCTTGTTACGATAAAGAAAACAGATGCATGATGCTTTGTTTGGATGAGGAAAAGCGTCTTCTCGACCTTTATTTCACAACAGGACCTCACCTAAAAATTTAAAAACAAAACACCTTTTATCATATCCACCGGTGTTTCCCTCTTCCTCGATAACTTGCAGAGAACACCGTTCGGTCAGGTGCCAATCATCTAATACAGCAAGTTAGTATGCCACATAAATTTTCTTTATCTGCCATACTCTATCTCAAAAGGAGTTTTGTTGTTTACAATATCATCAAAAATTCTCCTTCTGACCCATCAATTCGACTCCCTCTGAAAGTAAAAAAAACTCCCTTTGAGCATCAATAAAACTCCCACCCTACATATATATAATAAATAGAAATAAAGAGATAAAAAATAAAATTATTATTTTTAAAAATGACGACAGACAATAAAACTCCCTTTATCATAAAAGGGAGAATCATATTGACAAATTCCCTTTTATGGTGTAGTATGTACTTACAAAAAAGACCGAGAAAGCTTATAACAAGCGTTGTAGGATGTCGGACTTCATCTTATAGAAAGCCGGTTACTGTTTATGGCAAAGGAAAAGAAAACTGTTATCGAGGGAGAGGTTCTGGATAGTCAGAATCATCACTCCCATACTCGGAACAAGATATCCGTTACGAGTATGACGGTAGTGACCAAAAGTAATGAACTGATACAAAAGACTCGTTACTCTCTTCCAAAGACGCAGCAGAAGTTGCTCCTTGCAATGATTGCGCAAATCAACCCCAAGGAAGACACTGACCCGAATAAAGTCTACACGATGTCTTTCAGTAATTTTTCACGCCTGACAGGTGCAGATACTCGCAGCTCGTCTTACAGGACTTATCTAAAAAACACCATCAAAAAACTGGCTGATTCGAGTTTCTGGGTGGATGATGGTGCAAAATCCAGTGATTTGTATCGCTGGATTAGCGGAGGAACGAATATCGATTTTGAGAATAAGACAATCAATATGCGATTCTCTCCGGAGATATTCCCCTATTTAACGCAGCTCAAGTCCAACTATACAAGCTTCGATGTAGAATATTTGCTTAAAATGAACAGCACATATTCTATGCGCATTTATGAGATTATCCTCTCTTATGATAACGGCGAGACGGATTACGGATACACCAATGGTATCGTGTTTCAGCCTGCAACGGACGAATTTCTGAGAGCCAAGTTTCCCAAAAGTGCAAAGCGTCTTCATGGGTTCAAGTATAAGGTTTTCAATATACAGGATTTGAAGCTACAGCTCTCCCCTGCTCCGGATGATGGCAAGGGTGGAAAACAGGATAAGCCCTTAACGGAGAAGTATGCGAGCTACAAAGATTTTGATAAAAATGTTCTTACCAAAGCAAAAGAAGAGATAAATGCTGTTTCCAACCTCTGGTTTGATTATATTCCTGCGCGGATTGCCGGAGAAGGTCGCAAGGGATATCAGTTGCTCTATTTATTTATTCGTTATAAAACCGCTGATGAACTTGAGAAAATCAGAGAAAATAGTGTAGTATCTATCTATGATGATATTATCGTAGAAGACCGCAAAAACAGAAAACATAAAGATTCTGTTGCTGTTCCTGAAATTAGAAAAGGACTGATATCTGCTGATATTTGCAAATTGTCGGTGACAAGAGCAACCAGAGAACTTGAAAAACTGGCAGACTATGAATCTATTCAAGATAAATTCGGAAATGATTTCGAGTCTATGATATCAGGTGTCCTTGTTTATGTGGCTAGAACATTGACAAATAAGAACCCAAGGAAAGCAGACCTTGCAAAAGAAACTTTAGATGCTTTAAATCGTGTTTTGGAGCATAATGAAAACCTTAAATATTGGGTTGTCGGCATGGCTCAAATGATGATTGAAAAAAGAGATGCTGGCAAGTTGAAGTCAGCGCAATACAATGCAGCTATCGTAGTTAATGCGATTGAAGATGTTAAAATCATTGAAGACGGAAAGCAAAAACTAAAAGCGATAGAGAACGGGCAGGCTGATATGTTTAACCAACATTGGATGAATCAGTTTGACGAATGAGAAATACTTTTCCATATTCTCTTTGATTTTACAAACACTCCCGCAGCCAGACGGCGCGGGAGTGTTTTTGTGTAAAAATAAGGAGCAACAGAAACTATTAACTCTTGCGTTTTGCTTTTTATATAAACAAGCGTGTTTGTTTTCTGGACGGAAGAAACGAATGTTGTTTATGTACATCCTCTACTTGCAAATGAATTTTTCAGCACATAACCAATAAAAATATTGGAGGCTGTTATAAATATAGGAGCAACAGAAACATTTGCGATGAGCGTTTTTACTTATAGAAGGCAGCGACATTTATCTCCTATATATTGTTGACATTACCTCCTCACATGCTATAATTAAAGAGTAGATAGCAACAGAAATTTTATACTTACAAAATTTACTTGTGAAATGAATGGAGATAAAAATGGGCGCAAAAATTATAACGATTGCCATTGAAAAAGGTGGCTCCGGAAAAACAGTTACGGCCTCCAACCTTGCATATCTGATGGGGGATGAGGGCAAAAAAGTGCTGTGTGTTGATACAGACCCACAGGGAAACCTGACATTTGCTCTTTCTGGTGGAAACAGTATTACGAGTGGTATTTATCATGGGAAAGCGTTATATGATTTGTTTGACGGATTCAGGTACACCCATACACGAGACTACATAGTAGAAACCGAGTACGAAAATGTAGACATGATACCAGCAAGCAGTCAAACGCCTCGTATCAATAAGAGATTGCAGGATTTATATGAGGATGCACAGCAATTTGAAGACGAAGACCCCAAAAAGCTATCAAGCATGGGCGACTTCCTTCTTTATTTTTTGAACCAAGTACGCGATGATTACGACTATATCATCATCGACACGCAGCCAACTCGCGACAGCCAAATACTTTCCAATGCCATCGCGGCTGCGGATTATGTGCTGATTCCAATGCAGTGTGATGCTTTTTCCGAAGACTCCGCTTTTCGTACCTATTCGATTTGCAGTAAGTTGAGCAAGGACCCGGCGTCCAGACTCAAAGGTATTGGTGTAGTTCTTACGATGGTAGACAAAGGCGCAGCAACGCGTGAGACGCGGGAGGAGTGTAAGTCAGAACTTGGCTCCGCACTCTTTGAGGCGGAAATCCCGATGGCTTTGGCAGTCAAAAGCTCTGTAAGAAAATGCGTGCCGGTCTGCTATTCAGCGAGAACGCAGCCAGTAGGCAGAAGCTATGCCGCTCTTTACAAGGAATTGAAAGAGCGCCTTGATAAGCTGGAGGAGAACTGAAATGGGTATGAAGACTAAGCCGTCGAAGGCCAACGCAAAGAAAGTTGTCATGCCGAGCAAGGAAGCAATCATGGATTGCAATAATAATGAAGCGGGAGAACTTTTGCTCAGCAAACTCGTGAACGACAAAACTATCGAGTACGCCAGCAGAGACATCATGCTCTCTGATATAAGGCTCAATCCAGATAACGAAGTCTTCCGGCAGGATGATAACGATGAGGATATCAGAACTCTTGCGGAAGATATTGAGAGGAATGGGCTGATGCACAATCTTGTCGTACTGCCACAGCAGGAAGGCAAGAATACGGTGTATATGTTGATTTCCGGTGAACGTCGCTATCGTGCTCTTAAATATCTGGAAGAAAAAGACGCAAGCTGGAATACGGTAAAGCATTGCAACGTTATAACAAGTGATTTAACAGATAACGAGAAAAAGGTTTTGCTTTACAGTGCCAACCTTCAGGTTCGCGGCGGATTCGGCAATGAAAAGATTCGCCGGAAAGCATTGGTAAGCTTTATTGAATGTCTGCAAAAAAGCCCATACAATCTAACAGAATCACAAGCAAAAAAAACAATCAAGAGCCTGAGTCCGGAAAATACCAAAACGCTGGATAGGGACATCAGAACAGAAAGAAACCTTTGCGCAGAACTTAAAGAATTGCTGGACAACGGATATGTAAGCAGAAGCGAAGCAGATATCTACTTGCATTTTCCAAATGGGAAGCAGATGGAAATTGCTGAAAGGTTGCAAAGGTTATTTACTGTTGATTGCTTTTCTGATACAAACAGACCGGATGAGCGCAACAGCGTTGAGGTACGGCGTGATAACCTACACATCACATTCCGTGAGGCGTTGTTTGCTGCAACCAAGGCTGGAACTTTTGAAGAACTCGATGCAATGTTCGCAAAAGCTCTGGAAGATTATGAAACAGGATTGAAAACGCTCAATGAAAAAGCTGCTGAGTATGCTGCTGCGAAAGCAAATAATAGCGAAAAGCAGATGGAAGAGTTTGAGTACGATAATAAGAATCAGGCTGCAAAGGAAAAGAACGATAAGAAAAAAACAGTAAGGGCAGAGGTGTCTAAGAACGCTGCGGAGACCGTCGTTCAGAAAAAAGCACCGGGTATTAAAAGTCAACTTGATGCAATTATCAATCGCAAAAACTATGTGAAATCCCTAAAAAAACAGTCGCCGGAAGTTCTTGAGCAGGATATTCATGCATTAAATGAAGTTATCGAAACAGCAACAGTTCTAAAGGAAATGATTGAAAAAGCACAAAGACAGGACGAAGGGTAATGAATTTGAGCGCAGAAAAGCCAAACCGAAGACCTATCCGATTATGCTCCGCAGTTTATGATGTAATTGACAGTGAAGCAGCGTACCGTGGCGAAAAGGCAGGCACTGTAGCCAATCGAATGCTTGCTGATGAATTAAATAAAGTTGCAGAAGTTGGAATAGAGTATTGTGTTGTTTATGGTTCGAGCAAATATAAAACCATCACGAAGGCTGATAGGGGAGGGGAGAGGTGGTACATAATCCCCACAAAAGAAGAAATAGAAAAGCACCTACCTTCTAAAAGTATGGGTGGAATGTCAAAGCAAGTTAGTTTTTATTTATCAGACAAGCACCTTACTTTACTAGAGGAAATCGTGCGTTTGCAAAACATAGTAAAGACGATAAACATGGATGGCAAAATCCATACATTACGTTTTGCGGTAATGGGGTTGCTGCTTAATAACGAACTACTCTGTGAAACAGGCGATTGTATCGAGTTTTTGCAAAAAGGTTGTACAGATAACGCAAAAAATAGCGCAAAAGCGGTTGCGAAGTGATACATACAATGATATAATAAATACATCGAGAGACGGAGCGACACAAACGGACACGCTACGCCACTCGATGTGAGAGTTGGCGACTTCTTGAGGTTGTCGTTAGACGAATCATGCTGGGCGTTCCTTTCTGCAAAACATAACCACGAATGCATCTATCAGTCGCCCGGACCTTTTGTATGAAAGGTAGAAAAGCTGATAATGCAAAACCGCTATAGAAATTGGGTCTTGATACGAGTGGCGAAGGCGGTTGCGTATCTTGCGCGTCATTTTTAGCAGCGACTCCTATGACAAACCACGAAAGAATCTATACAGCACGCTGCGATTGGGCATAGATATCCTGATGATAATACTGTATAGGTTAAGCCGCTATACAAATATTGTGCGAGTGGCGAAGGCGGCTGCGCACATTCTTGGGGAGGTGTCCGAGAGGTTTATAGAGCTGGTCTTGAAAACCAGTGACTCGTTAACAGCGGTCCAAGGGTTCGAATCCCTTTCTCCTCGCCACCGTCCGGTATGACAATAAACTGCCAACAAATGCCGGGTGTCATTTTTGTCATCCGGCATTTCTTGTAACATAATAAATCAAAAGAAAACATTGTAACGAGGTATTTTATTTATGAACGTTTTTAGAATCGTTGTTGGCTTTGGCGTACTTGCAGGCATTTTGCTTTTCTCTTATCATCTTTATAAAGACACTGTGAGCAACTATGGTCGTGTTGAAGGTGACAAGCTGGCGATTTACCTGTCTCTTGGCATGATGGTCTTTAGTACGCTTCTTGCTGGCATTGCGGCAATTATGATGATTCGCGGTTAAGTTGAAATCTCGGAGACAAAGGAGGTGAGCGCGGTATGAATGCAAATGAGCAAAACCTAATACAATACGTTGTTGATGGAGATATCCGCAAAGCGCAAGAACAGGTGAAAATCATTCTGGATAACACGAACACTGCCAAGGATAGCGTTTTCAAAGAAACAATGCTACGAAAAATGTCTGTGAGGCAAATCGGACAAATAGAGCTTCCGTACAACATGAAAGAAATCGCAATCGCAGAAGATGTGCGGCATTTTCCTGAAAGCCGATTCATTTTGCGAGAAAGTGAAAAACAAGTGATTGATAAACTGTTTGCAGTTCGGAAGGCAGCTTTGCAATTACAAGAACTTGGCATTCATTATACGTGTTCGCTTCTATTAGAAGGTGCCCCCGGAACAGGGAAAACCGAATTGGCGAGGTATATTGCATACAAGGCAGACTTACCATTCGTGTTTTTAAAGTTATCCGGAATTATAGATTCGGCACTCGGAAAAACATCCAAGAATATTGGAACAGTCTTTGATTATTGTCACCGGAGTTCTTGCGTCCTATGCCTTGATGAAATTGATGCAATCGGAAGTAAGCGCGGAAAAAATTTTGACGTTTCGGAAATGAACCGTATTACCATTGCCGTAATGCAAGAACTTGACAGACTGAGCAACAATGTTATTCTAATCGGAACAACAAATCGAGCGGATGTCCTTGATGAAGGACTTGTAAGAAGGTTTACTTTTAAACATCATGTAAAAGAGCTGAGCAGGGGAGATGTAGAGGTCCTTTGCCGTAAATTCCTCACATCTGTTCAGTACCCGATAGAACTTTGTACAGTTGAAACAATCACTGACGCAATTTATGCAAAAAGCAAAACACCAACCGTAAATGATGTTGTAAGTTCATGCACAGACAACATCATCGAGTGGATAGTTGCAAAGAACAAATTGTAATATGTAAGCAAATACTACGAAATGTACACATTGCAGAAAGGGAAAAGATATGGCAATCGACATCGAGGCACAAAAGCAGTTATTTAAAAACCTCGTTTCAAAGAATATTCATCGAGACGGTATCGACGAACTGATGAACTGGCTCGAAAATGAAACAGACTTTTTTACAGCTCCGGCATCCACAAGATTTCACTGTGCAGAACCCGGTGGATTGTGCCTACACAGCCTTAATGTGGCGCGAGAAACCGTAAGATTGGCTCGAACATACAATTACAGCTCCGACGATACAGAGCGCAAATCTCCGCTTTTTACAGAAGAGCAGTTGTATCTGGTTTCTTTGTTCCATGATATTTGTAAAACAAATTTCTATAAGGTAGGAACAAAAAACCAGAAAAATGAAGAAACAGGACAGTGGGAAAAAGTCCCGTTCTACCAGTGTGAAGAAACCGTATTTGTTGGTGGAAATGGGCACGGTGACAAATCAGTGTTTTTACTTGCTCAACACATCAAACTGTCCATTGAGGAAATGGCGGCAATCAACAACCACATGGGTTTTACTGTTGGCTACGAAATCGCCGTTGGAGAGTGCTACGAACACAATACTCTTGCTTGGATACTCCATGTGGCTGATGAAGCAGCAGCATATTGGTGGCGCACATAAACAAGAACAGCAAAAGCGAGTCAAAGGCTCCCGTGTATACGCGGGAGCCTTTTTGCGCTCTTAATTAAGCACAAAGCGGTTGCGGAATAGTACACGATATGGTACAATAAATACATCGAAAGAACAAAGGCTTTCCCGTTAGAAGTACCATAACGCAAGCTATGTTCTATGAAATATGGGGCTATGGCGCAACTGGCTAGCGCTGGCGGCTCATAACCGCTCGGTTCAGAGTTCGAATCTCTGTAGTCCCACCACAGGAACCTGAAAACAAAAGATGTACAGTACAATTCACCTATAGAAATTGGATGTGATTAAAATGCAGTAATAATTTGGCGAGCGCACACCAAGAACGCATCAATATACAATTAGATATACAAATTGGTGCGCATTAAGTTGCGTTTCGTGCTCAATCAGTTGAAACAAATCGGCTGATAGTTTAAAGTATAAACCATACAGCAGATGATTTGTTTAAAATATTCGTAATAACACAACAACAAACAGCAAATTAAGGAGAATGTTCAAACAATGCGTAAGAAATTTCGTATGACGAAGAGCGCGGTTGCCGTTGCGATGGCGGCTACGGTAGCACTTGCTGCCACGGGCTGTGGTGCCAAGAGTGACAGCACAACCGCATCTTCTGCAGAAACCAAAACCAGCCAGAGCGAATCCAGTAGTGCGGAAAGCAAAGACAGCGCTTCCGCAAGCACGGAAACGCCGAAAGACACTTCGAACGAAAAGGATGCCGCATCCGAGGAAGGCAAAGAGAATACCGAGGCAAAGGACAACACCAACAAAGACAACGGCAACACTTCCAACACGAACCAGAATGCATCGAACAGCAATTCCACGAGCAATGGTAAGAACACCGCTACGAATCCGGCTGTGCCGACTAAGCCTGTTGCACCTGTTGTGGCTGCACCTGTTCAGCAGAGCGCAAACGCCACGACTGGCAACACGGAGAAGAAAGCATCTCAGACCTACACCTTTACCGTCCGCAAACATGAGCCGTCTTGCACCACCGATGGCTATGACGAGCACATTTGCAACGAGTGGGGTGGTATGAACTACAACGACAATTATGTTCCTGCAATTGGACATGATTGGGATGCAGGTGTTGTCACCAAGGAAGCCACATACTTCGAAAAGGGTATCAAAACCTTCAAGTGCAAGACTTGTGGCGAGACTCGAACCGAGGAAATTCCAGAGCTGGATAAGACTTACCATATCAAGGAAGTTGTTGCGCCAACTTGCACCTCTGAGGGTTATACCGTTTATGAGTGCAATGAGGTTCCCGGCTTGACCTACAAGGGTGAGTATACCAATAAGTTGCCTCACAGCTATGACGACGGCAAGGTCACCAAGGCTGCTACCATTTACGAAACCGGTATCATGACCTATACATGCAAGGATTGCGGCGCAACTCGCACCGAAACCATTCCTCTTGTTGAGAAGACTTGGCACAAGGGCGACACGATTGCTCCTACATGTAATGATAAGGGCTATACCATCTACGTTTGCGACCAAGATAAAAATCTGACCGAAAAGCGCGATTATGTTGACGCTCTTGGTCATGATTGGGATGCTGGAGTTGTGACGAAGGAACCCACCTGTGACGAAACTGGTGTTAAAGTCTACACTTGCTCTCGCGATGGCGCAACCAAGACCGAGGTTATTCCGGCGCTGGGTCATGATTGGGGTAATGGTGAAATCACCAAGGCTCCTACTTGCACCGAAAAGGGTGTTCGTACCTATACCTGTGCTCATGACAAGAATCATACCAAGACGGAAGACATTGCTCCCCTTGGTCACGCTTGGAATGATGGCGAAATTACCAAGCCAGCCACTTGTGATGAAGATGGTGTAAAGACTTATCGTTGCACTCACGATGGTTGCAACGAAACCAAGACCGAGGTTATCCCGGCACTGGGTCATGATTGGGGCGATGGTGAGGTCACCAAGGCTCCTACCTGCACTGAAAAGGGCGTCCGTACCTACACCTGTGCTCACGACAAGAGCCACACCAAAACCGAGGAAATTGCTGCTCTGGGACACAGCTACGACGATGGCGTTGTAACTGTGGAACCGACTTACGAGAACGACGGCATTAAGACGTTTACCTGCAAGACCTGTGGTAACACCTACACGGAATCCATTCCTGCAAAGAAGTACACCTTCAAGACCACCGTTGTTGCTCCCACCTGCACCACTGACGGCTATACCCACCATGAGTGCATTGAAAACCCTGCAAAGTCTTATGACGACACGATTGTTCCCGCAACTGGTCATGCATGGGTTGAGCACACTACGGAAGCAACTTGCAAGGAAGATGGTCATGTTGACCGCGTCTGCTCCTCTTGTGGTGCATCCGAGCAGGTTCGTGTTATTCCGAAGACGAATGAGCACAAATGGGATGCCGGAAAGGTCACGGTTGAACCCACCTGCGATGGCAAGGGCGTCAAGACCTTTACATGCACTGTCTGCAACGAGACCAAGACCGAGGAAATTGCCGCACTGGGACATGACTATTCCGCAGGCAACAATTTCTGCAATCGTTGTGACCTGAATAGCAGTTACAACCAGAAGGAGTGGGAGCAGGACATCTTCGAACGGACCAATGCTCTACGCACGAAGAATGGTCGCAGTGAACTGGCATATCGCTCTGACTTGCAAGATGCAGCGAACACTCGTGTAGATGAACTCCTTCAGAACTATATCGCCTATGGAGACTACGGCGGAAAATGGGGGAGCCCGCATGTTCGTCCAGACGGCAGTGGTGCAGCTACTGCTCTTGGGGATAAACAGGATTTGGCATGGGGTGAAAATGCTGCAAATGATGTAGGTATGTTTGACAAAGGACATATGTTCTACCTCTGGACGCAGTCCGAAGGTCATCTTGCCGCCATTATGAACCCCGATGCAAACGGTATGGTTTGCGCACTGAAAGAATACAATGGACGTGTTTTCGGCATCCAGATTTTCATCCGTGACCCGAATTACACCACCAGCGCTCAGTCTGCAGTTAACAACGACAAGCCCGTTGACGACGCAGTAGACAATGACGCAGAAGAAGAGCCGGATAAGCCGGAAGAAACGGTAGAGTATAAGGCTGATAAGGCAAATGAGGGTAGCACTGCAAACGCAGAAGTTGAGAAAACGAGCGAAGATGTTGTAACTCCTGAGAACAAGGTAGATACAACAGAAAGCGACAACACTGAAGACAGCAACGACACCAACGACGCCGAAAGCAAAAAGTTGAACAGCGAGGACATGGTTGAAAGCGGTGAATCGCCGAAAAACGTGACTGACACTGACGACGAAGCGGCGGCTCTTATCGATGATGAAGAAATCTACTTCACCGATGACAGCGAGGAAGATGGCGCGTCCGAAGACGGAACCGTTGAAATTCCTTCCGAGACGGTAAACGACACTCTTTACGTTGCAAGTGCTGCAAGTGATAAAATCGAACCTGCTTTGCCGGAAATCGTAGAGGAACCAACAGAAGTCATCCATGAAGAGACGATTCCCGAACCGGAAGCTGTAGAACCCGCAGAGGAAGAGCCTGTTTCTGAAGAAACCGAAGACGTGACAGAGGAAGTCACTCCTGATGTGGCAGAAGAAACGGCGGCTGAAGAGCCTGTTACAACCGATGAAGTTGTAGCCGAGTAAAGCAATACAGCTCCGGACGACATTGTTGTAAAAAACACCTCAGTAGAAACGTTTGAGACCGATACATACTGTGAAAATGCATTAACCCCAACGAGACTACCTAAGTGGCATTAGGTAGTCTCACTTCTGGGAAAGTGTATGTAACAACGGTAACGCCATTACCGTGTGGGACCGCATCCCGCCTTTCCCTCGTAACATTCTCTTTTTTACCATCCATCAAAATGTAAAAGGCAGATTGCAAGAAAATTGCGGTCTGCCTTTTACATTTGTGCTTGAGAAATGCTTTTCCGCGCTTCATTGGAAACACAAACCCGTTGACCATAATGCTAAGTTATTGTAAAATAGAAGTATAAAAGATAGGAAGGAAAAATGACACAACACCCCGAAAACTCATGAAAGGCAGAAAGGCTTTATATGTCCATTGAAATCTACGAAAAAAGACCAATTACTGTAAAAGATGAATACTATGGAACATGTCAAATGTATCCTGTTATGATGCGCAAAGACGGAAAAGAACACCTTGTTATTCATCGGAGAGACCCACAACCAGAGCCAGCTAACAACTTGCTTAAAAACGTCCTTCGTCTACTCGAAAAGTCTGATGGTCGTTACACGAAAATCTATGGACCCCAAGACACGGCGTTTGAGACTATCCAAGAAATGATAATGAACCACCGATTATTCTACACA
>OBAM01001328.1_pt1 | contig 16132 bp, 15 predicted proteins | sample 1517751 | NCBI WGS metagenome assembly OBAM01 (sample SAMN04571703, study PRJEB22368) | human gut metagenome | biome: human gut; material: stool | host: Homo sapiens | place: Luxembourg | collected 2012-10-18
CCAATTGCTTCCTCCTTTCGACGAGTATTTGGTGAGCTATAAAGACCGGACTCCCGTTATTCCGGAAAAGCACCATTCGAAAGCTTTTAACAGGTGGGGGACGTTTTATCCGGTGATTTTATATGGCGGACAGATTATAGGTAATTGGAGCAAGGTGAAAAAAAAGGAAGGGTTGACGGTAACGGTTTCGTTTTTTGATAAACGATCGAAATGTCCTTTAAAGCTCTTGCAGGAAGTTGAAAAACAATATCGGAAATTTGTAGATGGATATGTCCCGGATTGAAAGAGAAAAAAGAGTGGTCGGGATGATGGTCCGTTTGTATTGCCGGAAGCAGGAAGGGAACGATTGTTTGTGCGAGGAGTGCCGGGCTTTGTTGGAGTATGCGCATGCCCGTTTGGAGCATTGTCCGTTTGGAGAACGTAAAACTTCGTGTAAACATTGTAAAATACATTGCTATAAACCCGGTATGCGGCAGAAAATGCGGCAGGTGATGCGCTATGCCGGTCCGAGAATGTTATTTTATCACCCGCTGATAGCTTTGAGACATTTGTTCGGTGATTTTAAATGATCGGGAAAGAACGCCGGTCGATGCATTTTATGAACTTTATAGACTTTATAGGCCGATTTGATTCTAGGTTTATTTTTTCTTTCTATTCCGCTTCCGTTTTTTATATCGTCAGACCGGTTCGCCTGGACCGGTCCGTTAAGGCTTTCCTTCACTGACCGGTGGAAGTGACCGGGTCGACAATTCCGGTCACCGGAGACGAATAAGTAACGAAATAAACTTACTTTTGCAGTTGTATATTTAAGGAAAACGCATGGAACAAGGACTGGAATATTTCGGTGTATTGACGGGTTTGCTTTATCTCGGTTTGGAGATCGTTCAGCATCGGGCAATGTGGATTGTCGGGTTTGTTACTTCGTTTGTCTATATCTTTGTTTTTTTCTTCTCTAAATTCTATGCCGACATGAGCCTGAATATTTATTATGTCTGCATCAGTATATACGGTTTCTGGCAATGGCATAAGGGAAAGGCTGTACAGGAAGGCACTGAAGTGCTGATATTGTACCGTCGTTTGAATATCAGGCTGATATGGGGCATTACTGTCGTAACTGTTTTTTTGTACGGTACGTTGTATTTCATTTTGTCGGATTATACCGATTCGCCCGTATCGGCCGGAGATGCTTTTACCACAGCTTTGAGTATTACGGCAACGTGGATGCTGGCCCGGAGAATATTGGAACACTGGTGGTTTTGGGTGGTGATCGACGGGGTGTCGGCATTGTTGTATTATCAGCGGGCTTTGTATCCGACCTGCTTTTTATTTGTATGTTATGGCGTATTAGCGATTGTAGGATGGATCAATTGGAAAAAGAAAGGAAAGTGGTATGATCAAAAGATATAAATGTGTGGTTGTTGCAAACGGTTTATTTCCGACAGGGCAACAGGCATTGGAACTATTGAGGCAGGCTGAATTTGTTGTTGCCTGTGATGGGGCTGTGATCGGATTGGAGAATGGCCGGCTACCGGATGCGGTTGTCGGTGATTTGGATAGTTTGCCGGAACCGGTTCGAAACCGTTATTCCGATCGGATTCACCGGGTGAAAGATCAGGAGACGAACGACTTGACCAAGGCTGTGAATTATGTCAAAACTTTAGGCTTCCGGGAAGTATTGATTCTGGGGGCTACCGGTAGGCGTGAAGATCATACCTTGGGTAATATTTCTTTGCTGGCCCAGTATGTGACTGAATTCGAACGGGTAGAAATGGTTTCCGATTTCGGATGGTTTACACCCTTATACCGGACGACTACTTTGGATAGTGAACCGGGACAACAGGTTTCCTTGTTTTCATTGTATCCTAATGGTAGGATTTCTGTATCCGGACTTCGTTATCCGATAGAAAAAAGGCGTCTCCTGTATTGGTGGGAAGCGACATTGAACGAAGCTACCGGCAAGGAGTTTACCGTTATTCTGGAAGAAGATGCCAGGGTGTTGGTATACCGTACTTTCTCTAGTTTATAAAGTTTATAAAGTTCTTTACGAACTTTATAAACTAATTCCCTTCCGGCAATGGCAGAGGAATGCTAAACGATAAAAACGTCTGCCGGAAGCCTGTTATGCTAATGCTTCTACCAAGCGGGGCATTAATACCGGGAGGGTATGCTCGCATTGAGCCGTGTAGAAATTATCGTCGATCACAGCAGGTTCGTCGGTTGCGATGCCTTTTTGAATAGCGGCTTTGGCCAGAGGATGAATGGCCAGGCGTTTCCCTTCTGTGATACCTGCAATTTCAAAAATTAAACCTGCAGCACAATGTCCGGCCATTATTTTCTTTTTAGTGGCGAATTCCTGAATGACTTTTAATAGATCGACATTGTAAGGTTGGGTCGCATTGTTCTGGAATACAGGTACTGCATCACCACATGAAAATACCAAAGCATCGAATTCGTCGGAATGACCGGACAGATGGGCTATGATATCGTCTGCTTCCAGGGGGATACCTGAATTGGTCCTGATGGTTTTCGTATCGGAAACTGCAAATACTTTGTAAGAGATTCCTTTTTCAAAGAAGGTTTCGAGGTATTGGAATAATCCTGATCCGTTAACCGGATTTACTGCTAATACTGCTACTTTTTTTGACATAGTCGTATAATTTATAAATGAGACAATAGTTATTTTTAGTAAGTTTATTACTTTTGTGATGTAAAGGTAAGCGGTGTTTTTTGAACATGCAAGAACGCACTTGAAGATTAGTAAATTACCTCGATGTAACTAATATTGAAAAACAGCTGATTGTAAAAAGTTAAAAAAATGAAAAATTTTCATCATACCGAGAATTGTCCGATCCGTGATATACTGAGCCGGTTGAGTAGTAAATGGGCGATGTTAATATTGATTACGCTGGATGCAAATGAAGTAATGCGCTTCAATGATTTACAGAAAAGTATCGGCGATATATCCCAACGTATGCTCTCGGTGACTTTACGTACTTTGGAGGCCGACGGTTTAATCGGGCGTAAAGCCTATCCTGAAATTCCTCCCCGGGTGGAGTATAGCCTGACTCCCCGGGGGCTTAGTTTGATTCCTTATCTGGAAGGCCTGGTCGGTTGGGCGTTGGCTAATATGCCGCAGATTATGAATGAACGTGAGGAAAAAGTTGTATAACCGATTGTCTGGAGAAGATTGGCTTTTTAAATAGGGTGTCTTTTCCGGTAATCGACAGGGGATTGTCCGTATCGTTTTTTGAAAAATTTACCGAAAGCGGATTGATCGGAAAAGTGTAATAGTTCGGCTATTTCTTTGATCGATAAATCGGGATGATCGAGTAGAGCCCGGGCTTCACAATAAAGTCTTTCAAAAATAAACTGACTAGGCGTACGCCCGGTCAGGCTTTTAATGACCGAAGAAAGATATTGTGTGGTGATATTCAGTTGATCGGCATAGAACGGTACTAAATGTTCCCGGCGATAATTTTGCATCAGAGAGTCGAAAAAACGTTTCAGGATATATTCGTATCTGATTTGATAGGGTTCATCGAGCAAGTTCCAATGATTTTCGATCCAAATGTTGCTGAGTTCCAGAAGAAAGGTTACCAGGGCATTTTGTATGATTTCGTGTTTTAGGTGGTGATGGGTCAGTTTTAATTTTTCCTGAATGGTATGTATACTTTCGGATACAATCCGATGTTGTTGCTGATTCAAAAGATTGACCTGCCGTTGTTGTAGCATGACTTTCGTGATGTGCCGGTACATTTTGTCGGAGGCGGGTAAAGTGTCTAAATAAGATTTATCGACTAACAATAAACTGCCTTGAAAATCAGAACCGATCTCTGTAAATTGACAATAGTATTCCGGGGCAAGAACCACCAGGCAGGAAGGTTTTAAAAAGTATTCCAAACCGGTAATCGTGATTTGTGCCGTCCCTTTTTGAATTAAAAGATAACGGAATATTCCGTCGAATAAGGGAGTATTTTCGAACGTATTTTTTTCAGTCAAAAAAAAAGAAGCTATTCCTCTCTCCTGAAGAAACGATTTGTCCCAAAGAGAGGAAAGACAGTCCTGGGGTGAATGAATCCTGTTTAGCATGTTGTAAAGATAAAGTTATTTTCAAATAAAACCAATTGCATAGGAAATGAAACTTTTGGGAATGAGGAAATCGATAGAACTTTGTAGCGTGATTTTAAATAGGAAGATATGCAAAATTCAAAGACATTTTTATTGGTTTTATTAGGTATTCTGGCTGCTTTCGGCCCTTTTGTGACAGATATGTATTTACCTGGCTTACCTTCTATGACCGTTTATTTCGATACAACGGCTTCTATGGTGCAATTGGGGATTACGACAGCTATGCTGGGATTGGGATTCGGACAGATAATCGTCGGCCCTTTGAGCGATAAATACGGACGAAAATTGCCACTTCTGCTTTCCTTATGGCTTTTTATTTTTTCGACCATCGTTTGTATTTGCTCTTGGAGTATCGGAGCTTTTATCTTTTTTCGTTTTCTCCAGGGAATTGCAGGGGCCGGTGGTATTGTGATTTCCCGTTCGGTGGCTACCGATTGTTATGGTGGTAAAGAATTGGCGAAGGCATTTGCTATGATTTCGGCGGTAAACGGATTGGCGCCTATATTGGCTCCGGTGGGGGGAGGAGTTATGTTGAAATTTACCAACTGGTTGGGTATTTTTGTTTTTCTACTGTTTTTAGGAGTTCTGTTGCTTTTACTTTGCTTGCGCCTGAAAGAGCCTTTACCTCCTGAACGTCGGATCGATGTACCGGCTTTTTCTTCTTTCCGGACTTTTCTGCCTCTTTTCAAAAAACGTCGGTTTATGGGCTATGTGTTCATACAAGCTTTCGTTTTTGGAATGATTTTCGCTTACATTTCTTCTTCTCCCTTTGTTTTACAGGAACATTATCGGTTATCCCCTCTGTTATATAGCTTGTGTTTTGCTGTAAATGCAATTGCACTGATTATCGGAACAACGCTTGCCGGCCGTTTTCGGCATATTAGGCAGGGGATGGTTACCGGGGTGATCGGTTCGTTTGTGTTGGCTGTATTTACCGGACTGACTTTGTGGTATGAAATGCCGATCGCTTACTTTGAAACGGCTCTTTTTTTGAATCTGATTTTCGGGGGCCTTGTTTTGCCGACTTCTACAGCTTTGGCGTTGGACTCCGAACGGCAGAACGCCGGGGCTGCATCGGCGGTATTCGGGGCCGTCAGCTTCCTGGCGGGAGGAATCGTTTCGCCTTTAGTCGGAATAGGAAATATCCTGCACACTACGGCAATTATTATGGTTGTCAGCTCTGCGATCGCCGTCTTGATGATCGGAGGAAAGAAAAATGCTGCTTCGACCACCTGATTTTTCGGTCGAAAGGCAGAAAAAGGAATAAAATGATGTATTTTTATCCCTGATTTTAATCTGATCGGTATGGAATTAATTATGTTAGGTACAGGCAATGCCATGGTGACCCGTTGTTATAATACCTGTTTTGTACTCTCTTCAGGAGAAGAATATTTTTTAGTGGATGCAGGAGGCGGAAACGGCATTTTCAAGCAGCTGGAGCAAGCCGGAGTTCCTTTTACAGGTATTCGTGAGATGTTTGTAACACATGCCCATACCGACCATATCTTAGGAGCGATCTGGGTTATCCGGAAAATAGCTACTTTGATGTCGAATGATAAATATAGAAGGAATTTTATCGTTTACGGGCATAATGAAGTGATCGATGCACTGAGAACCTTTTGCCGTTTGACACTCCCCGGGAAAATTTTGAAATATATAGATGAACGTATCTTTTGGGGTGAGGTAAAGGACGGTACCCGGAAAGAAATCCTGGGACTGCCAATCTGTTTTTTCGATATTCTTTCTACAAAGATGAAGCAGTTCGGATTCCGGGTTTTGTTACCCGATGGACAGGTGCTGGTCTGTCTGGGAGACGAACCTTATAATGAGGCCTGTAAGAAATATGTCGAACAGGCCGACTGGTTACTGGCCGAAGCTTTTTGTTTGTATCGCGACCGGGAAATTTTTTCACCTTATGAAAAACATCACAGTACTGCTTTGGATGCCGGTCGTTTGGCCGAAGCTTTGGGGGTAAAACATTTAGTCCTGTATCATACGGAAGATAAGACTCTGGCTGAACGTAAGGAAGCATATACCCGTGAAGCCTCTTCGGTGTTTACCGGCAGGGTTTATGTGCCGGATGATTTAGAGCGGATTTCACTGGAATAACTTGAGAAATTTTATCGATTCGAATGTAAACCTATAATACATGATTTATTTAGAAACAGAGCGATTGGTTTTACGGGATTGGAGAGAAGAGGATTCGGTTGTTTTTTCTCGAATGAATCGGGATCCCAAGGTGATGGAATATTTTCTGAAACCACTGACCGACACAGAAAGCCGGGATTTTTATGAACGCATCCGACGGGAAATCGACACATTCGGTTGGGGATTATTTGCTGCAGAAGTAAAAATATCCGGGAAATTTATCGGTTATATCGGCTTACATCATACGAATTTTGAAACAGATTTTTGTCCCTGTATCGAGATCGGTTGGCGCTTATGCGAAAACTCCTGGGGACGGGGATATGCTACCGAAGGTGCCCGGGCTTGTCTGGATTATGCTTTCAGGCAATTACAACTACCGGAGATTTATTCCTTTACTTCTTTACCCAACAGACGCTCCGAAAGGGTAATGCAAAAGATCGGATTGCAAAAAATCGGGGAGTTCGATCATCCGTTGGTCCCTGCCGGACATCCGTTGCTCAGGCATGTACTTTATCGGGCTGAAAAAGGGTAAAACAGCTTCCTCGATAATGATTTCCCAGTCATTGATCCGGATACTGACGGGTACATAATAACTGTCGAAAGTGATTTCTATAGTGAAGTCATGGTCGGAATTAAAATCAATATCGGGATTCTCGGCAAGTAATCCGCTGATCAGTTTTTCATTGTATTGAAGCTCCTTTTCGGGACTGTATATCTTTAGCCGGGTGTCACTATCGGTTTGTAATTGCATGACATTGAAATCGGCGATCCAGGTATTCGGAGAATCCGACGGTTGGGAATATTCCGGGAGGTAGCTTATCGGTTGACCGGATAGAGTTTCTCCTTGATAATCATAATTACCGTTATTATCTTCTATACTGATCCGGAGTTGTAGAGTGGGGGTGGCATAATGGACGATTACGTGGATATTGTTGGTGATCCGCCGGAGATCAACTGTGATTTCCTGGTCCTCGTCGGCGTTTACGTCGATCGTTTCATGTAGGCCATGATAGAGTAATGAAGGGAGAATAGGGACTGTATTATCGGTTGTCCGGTTTAACTGTAATCCGAAATCTTCGAGATGGGTTTGTGAAGGGACATGGGAAGATAACCGGTAACTTTCGGATAAACCGGCCCAGACGACAAACTGGTATCGGCCTTGGGGAAGGGGCATTTCCATCATGTAGTGATCGAGTTGCAAAGCCGAATCTTTTCGTTCACATACGAATATTCCTTGCCGGTCGAAAACAAAAACCGACAAATGGTCGGTTTCGGGAAATCCCGGCGTCAAAGGAGCACCATTAGAATCGGTGTAGCGGAATTTCAATGACAAATATCCCCCGCAGCCGGAACGATTTTCACGTATACAACCTGCGGATAAAAAGATTAACGTGATAAACGACAGGGTTGGGATCACCTTCATTATCCGTAGGTTGTACTGTATTTTTATTTTATAGGTCACAATCTTCATCGATTTCCTGCCATTCGTCTACGGTGATATTTACGTCAACCCAAGTGTTGGGGCTGATAACCTGATTGTGGTCGAAATTATCGTTCGGGTTACCCGGGGCTTGAATAGAATTGAGGGTCATGCGGTAATATTGGTTCCGGTAAATTCCATAGGGACCGTATTGCCCGCTGGCTGCACTGTTTACAAGTACATGAAAATAACACATCCCGTTGGTGAAGGTGTTGTCACTCAAGGAATAACCTCCGGTAAGTGCCGGCATATCCGGAGCATGGGCAATACATAATTCGGCATATTTTTCTGCATCTGTGCCGGTAATGAAATAGTTACTGCTACCATCGTCGGTACGTACAACATAAAACGTCCCGTAACCATTCGGGTTATTGACGAATTCGAAGTCTGTCGCTCCCTGGGGAGCAGTAACTCCGGTCTTGATTCTGCAAATCTGGGTCGGAAGAAATTGCCCCTGTATACTTAAAAAGGTGGTTTGGTCGACCAACGAACTTCCGGGGATATAATTGAATGAATTTTCAAGAGCATAACTAAAAGTAGTGGGAGTGGCCGTTGCTTCATTTACCGGAATCTGATCGGTTCCGCGAACAAAATCATTTACATTATAGCTATCCCAATTGTAATCTTTGATGATCCCTCCATCGATTTTAGGGATAAAATAAAAGCGTCGGTTTATATTTCTCCAGCCATAGGTGATATTTTGCATAGTCCCACCGCCGTTGACGACGAAAGAAGTGCTTTTAACGACAGCAGCTTTGGCCACTACCCGGGAAACAGGGATAGAGATCGGATTCGCTTTGGCCGCTTCGGCCGAAGTGGCTAAGGCATCGCCGGGAGTGACGGCAGGATATGTCGTGTTGAACATGACGAAACCATCGGTCGGATTGGTTAAGTCGGAGATACTTTGTTCGAATTCTTTATAACTGAAAGCTCCCAGGCCTCTGGAGGTAATTTCATTGATAATGGCAGGAGTCAGGTTGATGCCGGCAAAGATATATTTATCGGCTTTTAAGGTCCGGATTGGGGTAGAAGCTGTCCAGCTATTACCTGAATTGATCAGGGTATTGGCGTCGGTACTGAAAGATGCGATTGTCGGGGCGTGAGGAGAAGCGACATCATAAATAAAAACATGGAGGGTTTTTACTGCCGTTTCCTCGGCGGTACCGCTGTTTGTGGCTTTGGTCTGCATATTTGCCGGGGCATTGATTTTGAATGTGGCGAATACCTCTGTCGGATTTTGATCTATGGGCAGGTCGCTTTCGGCCGGCGAAGCATCGTTTTTACTGCAACCCTAATGGGTTGCAGTAGCGAACATTATCATAAACAAACAATTCTTTCTCATTGTATTCTTTTTTAGTTTGTCAATTTATAAGGGTTTTACTGGGATTTTTGTTTTATATTCCTGAAGTTTTGACTTTTCGTCCGTTTCATTAAATTTTATTTGCTATTGAGCGGTGGCCGGTAGAGAAATAAGAAAAGTTTTTTCATAACCAAGAAAGAAAAGTTTCGTTTATCAGTAAAAAAACAGAGTTAGAGGAGGAAATATAATATGAGGCGAACGGGCGTTCTAATATGGATTTTATGGATGGGATTGTTCGGATTTACATCTTGTACAGACCGACTGGAAGAAATGGAAGAGCAGTATACCGGAGAAAATGAGGTATGGGTGCGTTTGATTGTTTCCAGACCTTATTCCGGTAAAGAGGTCCGAAGTAAGGCCGGGAATGATCGGGAGACAGAAATAGATGAAATTCAGTTGTTGGTTTTCGAAGAGGGGGGATATAAATACCGGGTTCCGGGCATTTCGATCACAAATTCAGGAACGACCACTTCGTTCAGTGCCCGTTTGCTTGCAACAGATAAAACCTTGGACCTTTATATTGTTGCTAATGCTACAGCAGCAGTATTGGCGAATGAACCTCAGGTCGGTGATACCGAAAACGAGGTACGGACAAAATTACAGCTGGGGTTCCCCCTCGGTGGAAATTTCACTACTTTACCGATGTCCGGACATTACCGGCTGGTTTCAGGGCTGGATGCGAATTACCGGCAAGAAATCAGCGGTGTGAGCATGTTAAGAGCTGTTGCCCGGGTAGATGTGTTGGTCGGTGGGATTACGAATTTTGAATTGACAAGCATACAAGCTTATCGGGTGAATAGCCGGATACAACTCATAGCGAATCAGGATCTTCCTGTTGTTACCGCTCCAAGTATTCCGGTGAATAGCCGGATGGAGGTCAATACCCCGGTCTCGGCAGTAAGTGGTAACCAGGCGGTTTCCGGACTTTATTTGTCGGAATCGGTTTCTCCTGCCGAGTCTGAACGGGTGAACGGGGCTACTTGTGTTGTCGTTGGAGGAAAGTATGCAGGTAGTGGGGAAGTGACCTATTACCGGATTGATTTTGATCCGGACGATACTCAGGGAAGTTTCGGTCAGATATTGAGGAATCATCGTTATGTTTTCACGATACGGAGCGTTGCCGGGCCGGGTTGGCCATCGGCTGATGAAGCGGCCAGTAATCGTTCTGCACAAATTAATCTGGATATACAATCCTGGGACGAGTCGACGACAGACATGTATTTCGATACGGATCATCATTTTGGAGTATCTACACGCGAGGTTGTCCTGGGAAGTAAACAGAATGCAGCGTTGACCGTTCAGGTCGATACAGATCTTTCCGATTATACCTTCCAATGGTCGGATGAACAGGGCAATGTGTCGGGGACAGCTGCACAATCGCTTACCGGTTCGTATTTCAAAGTGGAAAAAACGAATAACGGGAGGCATATCGTGGTCACTGCATTGCAAAGTAATAACAGCGACAGTGATGAACGAAAAGCATATTTTGTGATCAATGCCAGCCGTTGGCGTATATTGATGACTATTCGCCAACAAATTGTGGATATTTCGGGCCGGACGATAAATATGGTTTCGTTCAGAAGCTATTTAGGACATTTAGGAGAAAATTTGTTATTACCCAATATTTCGCCTGAAAGCCGGGGAGCAGGCCTGCAGGGGATTCTGAATAATCCGGCTAACTTCGGTACTGGTGGTACTGTCACTTGTGGAGGCTTTAATTTGCTGTTGACGAATGTATCTGCCAGTAGTATAAACGATGCTGCTTTAGCACTTGCCGATGTTATTTATTTCAATTATGTCAGTAATGGTGATTTAAGGATTGATCTTTCACCCGTCGGCAGATGGTTGAAGGCTTCTGCAAAACGGGTATTGATTTTGTCTTTCGATTCCCAGGGAGTCAATACTCCTATCATGCAGGAATTTCTCGGAAGTACTCCGGATTTGATGCAAACTTCACCGAAAAGCGGTTCATATCCGTTGGCCGGAAAGTCGGCTTCTGATTTTTTTACGGATATGGGGCCCTTTACTGTCACACCTTATACTCCTGTCGATGCAAATTTCAAATTTCAGAATTATGACGTTACTCATGGAGAAATCGGTCCCGGGAGTGCAGAAGGGATTACCCCTCTATTGAACGGACCGGGCGGTGGCATTGTCTTGGGCGTCGATATGTCTCGCCGGATTATCTATATCGGAGATATCGATATCTTTTCTGCAAATAATAGTAATAGCGGAATTAACAATTCGAAAGGAACCATCAATAGCAATGCGTCGAAACTGATAGCTAATCTGTTTGCCTGGGTCGTCGGGGTCGTTCAGTAAAAAACTTATCGGAACGATAACTTCGGTTTCTAAAGTTCATAAGGCTTATGGAGTTTATAGACCCTATGGCCGTAAAAGAAAAAAACAAAGGGGATATGATGTACTCCGAATCCCGTTTTCTAGGCCATTATCTGTTTGAAAAACCGGATTTCCAGTTGAAAAAAATTACAGGATTCTATATCGATATTTTGGATTATACCGATACGGAACCTTACCCCCCTGTTACTGATCGGTGATATAAAAGAATAGTAGGGGAGAGATTCTGGAATTATTTTCCTATTCTACATATGAAAATCCGGTGACCGCATGAATCGGTCTTAGAAATCGGTTGCTAAAGGTTTGTTGATTTCTTTTCTGTTTATTTACTTTTTTATGTAAAGTATTTAAGAAATACGGTAATTACTTTCGTAGCGTATATGGCGGAAGGATTTAATTCGTAGTTTTATGGTCAGGAAGTTAATCATCTGGATCACTATCGTGCTTCGGAAAATAGGATTTTTTATCTGGTTGTATTTTTATCGGATGAAATAGAAAATTTAGTCTCTTGCTTCGAAAATGTGGCAGTAGATACACTTTCATTTTCCGTTTTTCCAAACTTATGGTACCTTTTTTAATTTGAAACAAACGTAATTTTTCCCGGAAAGTTACTTTGGGTTTCCGGTTTAACGGGTTGGAATGACGGTAAGAGTTCGCATCAGGCAAAAATACTTTACCGGCCTTCTTTCAGCAGATAAACTTTACGTTTGATTTCCTGAGCCCATTCGATCGGCTGTCCGATATAGAGCGTGAACGTGCGGTTACGTTGTTTAAACGTTTCATCCGGCAGGTAAAGCATTTCGATGTTGGCTTTCAGGCCGATTTTTTTCCGGAAATTCGCCAGGTTGTAAAAAAAGTTCGAATTTCTTCCATCGATAAAGATCGGGACAATATCCCGTCGATGCTGGATGGCTTTGGATACGAAACTTTTTTGCCATTCCAGGTCTTGGATGATCCCTTGTTGTTTACGGCTGACCGGCCGGAAACATGATCATCTGACAGTCGGAAGCATAAGCGTCTTCCAATGCAGAAACGGCGTCTTTCGCTTGGGCACCATGCTTGTTGACCGGTAAGAAAATGTTGTTCAGATTCTTTAGGTTTAATAAAAGATCGTTTACCGGAAATTTCAATTCCGGGTAACGTGTACCTAAAAAAGAGATTAAAATAATACCATCGGGTCCACCCAGAGGATGATTGGACACAAAAATATACCGGCCGTCGGGGGAAGGCAGGTTCGCTTCGCCGATCACCTGATAGGAAACATGGAGATATTCCAATATCGCATCGGAGAAGTCCAGCCCTTTCCGGTCACCGTAACGGGTAATAAAATCATTGATATCGTCTTGATGGATCACTTTTTTCAGATAGGAATAAATAAACCCGGGAATCATTTTGGCTACTCCCGGATTTTTGCTTCTGAAAAGTTGTTCGATATAGATCGGTTTTAAACCCTGATTATCTGCCATGAGTATCTTGTTTTAGTCGTAGAGTCGGATTGGTTTATAAACTTTAAGCGACGAAAGAGCAACTTTAAAAACTTTATAAACGAATTATACCTGCAAAGGTATAAATAAAACGGAATTTTTGAAAATCCTTCGTCACCTGCTCCCTTTTAGGGATGAAACTTTCGGTGAGGCTTTCCGTTAAAAGAGTAGGTAAGAGAAAACTGAATTAAAAACTGATAAGTTAAACTAAAAACGAGAAGTATGAAACGTACATTTTTAATGACGGGATTGGCAGTTTTGACACTGGCGTTTTTCATGACCGGATGTAATTCGATGAAAAAATTACAGAAGGAAGTGATCGAAACAGCCGTTGTGGGCTATGTTAATCCGGAACAATTGGAATCTGTGAATGGAGTGGTAAATTTCAATTATACCATCAATTTTGCTCCTAAACAGTTTGATAAAAAGATGATTCTGAAAATTACACCCAAAATTCAGTACGGTAGCCAGATGATGAATTTGCAACCGATGTTTTTACAGGGAGAAAATGTGAAAAACGCCAGTTATCCGGTGGTGAACTATGATAAAGGAACCAGTTTTACTCAGAAAATGTCCTTTAATTTCAAGCCGGGAATGGAGAATGGAGTACTCTGGGCAGATATCGAAGCTATGCGCGGTAACAAGTCCTTTATGCTGAGCCCGGTAATCCTGAATAAAAATGGAATCAAAGTTTGGAAACAACCGGCATTCACGCTGGACGGAGTAAATTATGTTCCGGCTATGACCGAGACTTTTGTGAGTGATGTTCCGGCAGAGGCTGTCGGTGTGGTAAGTGGTTATGTGATGTTTCCACTGGGAAAATCTACGATTAGCCAGGCTGAACAAAATTCGCCGGTAATGACTCAGGCGGTGAAAGCCATGGAAAAAGTTTTGGCAGATAAGAATGCCAAAATTACGAATATGTTTATTTATGTATCCAATTCTCCCGAAGGTGCCGAACGTTTGAATAAGAACCTGGCCAATACCCGTTTCCGGTCTGCCAAGAGTTTCTTTGAAAAAGACCTGAAATTGCAGAATACACCGATGGCCCGTAATCCGAAATTTGTAGTTCAGCAAACGGTTACTGAAAACTGGAACGGTTTGTATATGCTTCTTGGAGATTCAAATATTAAGAACAAAGATCAGATTATCAAAGACTTGAAAAGTGCTCCGAATGCCACTGCCCGGAATAAAGTGATCGATTCTTATATCGCTAAAATTCCTGAATTGAAAGAGGTGATCCTTCCGGTCCTTCGCCGTGCCGATTTCTTCGTATTCTACACGGTTCCCACTACTGTACAGGAAGATGTGCAACTGACTTATTTTGTACCTCAGTTGACTGAAAAGACTCCGGCAGTGACCGCTCAGACCAATTGGCAGTTATTGAACGATCTGGCTGTGATGGCTATCAATAATAAAGAATATTCGAAAGCACAGAAAATACTGGAAGCAGCTGTTGCTTTGAAGCAGGATGCTACCGTAAACAATAACCTGGGGGTAATCCATGCACAAATGGGGCATAAACGGGAAGCTGCCCAATATTTCGACAAAGCCAAGATCCGGAAAGAAGCCCGTTATAATATGGGATTGATCCTGATGCAAAACGGAGAATATGCAAAAGCGATTCCCTATCTGAAAGATAAACCCAACATCAACCTGGCTTATGCTCAATTGATGAATAACGACAACCGCGCAGCTTTGGAGACTTTCCGTAAGATTAAAATGCAGAATGCGATGGATTATTATATGCAGGCTGTAGCTGCTGCCAGGATAAAAGATACCAAAGAAATGGCAGTCTCTTTGCAAAAGGCGATCCAGATGCAACCGGACCTGAAAAATTGGGCTGCTACCGATATTTCTTTCTATCCTTACAAAGGAGATCCTGTTTATATGCAGATTGTGAAATAAAATTGTATTTATGTTGTTCTGATAGAGGGGTGTTCGGGAAGCCGGCACCCCTTTTGAGTGGAAAAGAAAAAGAACGACAAGGGAGACCATTTGGAAATTTGAAAAAAATGTCGTAATTTTATAAACTTGATAAAATAGCATTTACTGATTACTGCGGGGTGTCTGTTTCGGATGGGGATTGCTCATCGCGAAGAACGTTCGGACTTTATCGATATTCAGCAGAAAGCTTGTGGCTCTGTTACTTTTCTGGTTAGAGGTACATTATTCTCACTCCCTGGGTGGAGTACTGGTCGATTGTATAATATTTATTTTAAAGGAAGTAGAATGGAACGAACTTATCAGGCTTATGGTCTGACAAATTATCGGAATATTCGTCAAATAACCCGTTTGAATAAGGAAGAATTACAGGCAATTGAGGTGGTTGGAAGGGTGTTACCGTTTAAGACGAATAACTATGTCGTGGAAGAACTGATCGATTGGGAACGGATAGATACAGACCCTATTTTTACCTTGAATTTTCCACGTCGTGAAATGTTATCGAAAAAACATTTTTCAGTCGTTAGTAAATTATTGGCTCAAGAGGTCGGAAAAGAAGAATTTATAGCAGCAGTCAATGCTGTTCGTCTTGAATTGAATCCTAACCCCGCCGGCCAGGATCACAACGTACCTATGCTGGGGGATATCCGTTTGAAAGGTATACAGCATAAATACCGGGAAACCGTATTGTTTTTTCCGGCTCAGGGACAGACCTGTCATGCCTATTGTAGTTTTTGTTTTCGTTGGCCGCAGTTTTCCGGTATGAATGAGCTGAAGTTCGCAATGAAAGAAACGGACCTGTTATTGAAGTATCTGCGGTTGCATCCTCAGGTTACGGACGTATTATTCACCGGAGGGGATCCGATGACCATGAGCGCTTCCTTATTGTCGGCTTATATAGAACCTTTATTACAACCAGGATTAGAGCATATCCGTACGATCAGGATCGGTTCGAAAGCTTTGGCATACTGGCCCTACCGGTTTATTTCCGATGTGGATGCCGCTGAGGTATTGCGTTTATTTGAAAAAGTGACCGCTACCGGTAAAAACTTGTCTTTTCAGGCCCATTTCAATCATCCGGTGGAACTTTCTACGGCAGCTGTATGCGAAGCTATCCGGCGGATCCGGAATACGGGCGCACAGATTCGTACCCAGTCTCCTTTATTGAGACACATCAACGATTCTCCGGAGATCTGGCGGGAGATGTGGCGGAAACAGGTCGACTTGAGT